>ERZ777011.16-NODE-16-length-274421-cov-16.850269_pt1 | contig 274421 bp, 255 predicted proteins | sample MGYA00374964_ERZ777011 | MGnify/ENA primary metagenome ERZ777011 (study PRJEB29310, sample SAMD00008975) | mouse gut metagenome | study: EMG produced TPA metagenomics assembly of the Metagenome analysis of fecal microbiota from mouse which was promoted... | reverse complement strand
AGGTATTTCCGTCTTTAATTTATTCAGTTGTAACACATGTATTGTAATCCTACAAAATACGGAATCGTAGTATACTAAACCGCTTTTCACAGGGCTTTAAATATGCTACAATGATTAAAATGTTTACCTAATATTATACCGCCAGCAAGGAGCCCCCAGCATGAACATACTTTTACACGACTTTGGTTCTTATATCCAGCCGGACCTCATTACTTATCTGACAAGGATGGGGCATCACTGTAAAAATCTGGTCTACCCACGCCCTAATCCCACAGAGGATGATTATTTTGAAAAGTATGTTACGGCACACTTAAAAGAGGGGGACTACGGGTGCGTGATGAGCACCAATTTTCATCCCCTGCTTGCCAGAGTCTGTTATGAAAACCATATCAAGTATCTTGCCTGGTCCTATGACAGCCCTATTTCCAAGGACCATCCTGAGTACTATACACATCCTACCAGTTATCTTTTCCTGTTCGACAAAGCGGAAGTGGAAGAATTTCATAATCTGGGAGTTCAGAATGTTTACCATCTGCCGCTTGCAGTAAACACGGAAAGACTTTCCGCCATCCCTATAACAGAGGCGGACCGGAAACGTTTTTCCTGTGATGTTTCCTTTGTCGGACGATTATACCAGTCTCCTTTAAAAAAGATTTTATCCTGTCAGGACGAATATACCATCGGCTACATCAATGCCCTGACGGACGCACAGTTTAAACTTGTGGGATTTCCTCTTCTGGATGACGTGATTGATGACGCTCTCCTTCGCCGTATCAACGATACCCTTACGAAACAGGGAATCGTTTATCATTCAGGCGAGGAAGAGGGAATTAACAAAGCGGCGCTCTCACTCTGCATCACCAACCAGATTACCCACAATGAACGCATTATCCTGCTTAGGCTGTTAAACCGTTTCTGCAATGTCCATCTGTACTCCGACGAGCGGAACGAACAACTTTCCGAAGTCCCGTTCAAAGGACCTGTTACTTATTCCATAGAGATGCCAAAGGTATTCCGGCTGAGTAAAATCAACCTCTGCCCCACCGCGCGCGGAATCCGCTCCGGTATCCCGCTCAGGATGCTGGATATTATAGGTTCCGGCGGATTTTTGCTCAGCAATGCGCAGCCGGAGCTTGCAGACTACTTCAGTCCCGGCGCCAGTATCGTATGTTACGGGAGTGTGGAAGACGCTGTGGAGAAAGCCGATTACTATCTTTCCCACGAAGAGGAACGCATTCGGATTCAACAAAATTCTTACGCTATTATAAAAGAGAAATTTTCCTATCCGGAAAGAATTGCCACAATGTTTCAAACCGCCGGTTTATAATACCGACGGTTTTTCTATGAATTTCATGACTGTCTGTAATATGTCCTTGAGACGTTCCCTGTTAATCCGTTTTTCCTCACCCGAAAGATGTTCCGATACGCAAAGCGAAGGATATTTTTTAAGAAACGGCACCAGCGGATATTTTGTCTTCCAGTTTCGTAATATGTTTTCACTATCCGTAAAGAAAAAGCTGTGAATCCCAAATTCCTTTTGCAGGAAATAGTCATACTGGGGAAGTTCCCCTATCAGAATATGAATCTGCATTGCCGCCAGGGTATTGAACCTTACCTGTTCCATCAGACCGCGCCATTCAAACCCTGCCATGGCAAATGTGACCACAAATTCTTCTTTCAGATTATACAGCTCGTTCATGTATTTGTCAGGCGAAGCGTTCTCTTCCGGATAACGGATAAGCGCTTCATATCCCATTTCTTCCCACAATTCCTTTAAGATATGGATGGTTTCCTCTAAAACCGGCCTGTTTATTTCATTACAGAGAATCACTGTTGTTTTCATATTTATAATCCCCAAAAAATAAGGGCTGACCTAAGTCAGCCCTTATGGTAGTGTTGCAATGATTACTGAATCAAGGACAGTACGCCCTGGTTAGCCTGGTTAGACTGAGCCAACATTGCCTGACCTGCCTGAGCAAGAATCTGGTTGTTGGAGTACTTAACCATCTGAGAAGCCATGTCTGTATCACGAATCTGTGATTCAGCTGCTGTGGTGTTCTCAACTACGTTGTCCAAGTTAGCAATGGTGTGCTCCAGACGGTTCTGAACTGCACCAAGGTCTGCACGCTGCTCATTCAGAGACTTAATAGCGTTCTTAACAGTGGTGATTGCAGCTTTAGCGCCAGCCTGTGTACTACATGTAACCTGACTAACTCCAAGACCACTTGCGCTCATAGCGCTGATGTTCATGGTGATGGTGTTGTCTGCAGAGTTCTCAGCACCTACCTGAAGAGTAACGCCGCTGAAAGAACCATTCAAAAGCTTTCTCTCGTTGAAGGTAGAAGTTGTGGATACACGGTCGATTTCACTAATCAACTGTTTGACTTCCTTCTGGATGTAGGAATCGTCTTCACTCTGGTTTGTACCGTTAGCTGCCTTAACTGCCAGTTCGTTCATTCTCTGAAGCATGTCATGAACTTCATTCAGAGCACCTTCTGCTGTCTGTACGCAGGAGATACCGTCCTGAGCGTTTGCGGAAGCCTGTGTCAGACCACGAATCTGACGTCTCATCTTCTCGGAAATTGCAAGACCTGCTGCATCATCAGCTGCACGGTTAATCTTGTAACCGGAAGCTAATTTCTCAGTTGCTTTTGCCTGACTACCAGTTGTGATACCAAGCATTCTGTTAGAGTTCATTGCTGTAAGATTGTGTTGTACTACCATATTTTATTCCTCCTTGAATATTAAGCTGCTTCCCTGCAGCCAGATTTTCGTGTTTACTGCTCGTGTGAGTCGCACAATTCATACTAACAGTAAACTGTTGCGATAACCCTGTCAATTGTGCGGATTGAGTCGGGCTATTTCAGAAAGCTTTTAAAACTTTTTGTTTTATTTGCTTTACTTGTTAAATATATCGGAGAGATTTCAAATTACTTTAGCCCTATTTTAAAAAAATTTAAAAATATTTTTTTCTTTCTATAAACGCATTCCATGAAGCATTTCCAAATACTCTTTCTGCGTGTTTTCCCGGTTCCGGCAATCATTTTCATCCAGCCAGCTGCCATAAAAATGATGAACGGATACCGTTGCTTCCTTTTTTACCGTTTCACAACTCATGTAATCATACGGGCAAAATACATAGGAAGGATAAACTGTTACCCCTTTTACTGTCTGTAACGAATCATCCGGTCTAAATCCCGCCTCCAAAAAAGGCAGGGTTTCATACAATCCGTTGGTAACCGTATTCAGGGAGCCGTCTTCCCATACAAAAGAGTATTTTTTTCTATCATCCAGCATTTCCTTTAATACTGGATGCCCGGCGCAAAATCCGCAGCAGCTGCCGGAATTAATATTCCCCCACTTTTCCACCCCGATAAAAGCAGGCTGATACAATAAGTCATCCAGATTTTTCAGCAAGGTAACATCGGTATCCATAAATATACCGCCATGTTCATATAAAATATCCAGTCTGGCAACATCCGAAACAAAACCGTACTTTTTCTTTTCATATGCTTCTTTTGTATACCGGTATTTATTGACATCAAAATTATTCTCATTCCAACAGATAAATTCATAGTCATGACATAACAACTTCCATGTTTCCACACAATCCTGTAAAAACTTTGGCATTGGATTATCAGAAAACCAGCAATAATGAATTTTTTTAGGAATTAAAGGTTTCTCCGTTCTTCTCTCTATCACAATGTCCCCGGAAGATTCCAGTTCCCTTAATTGCATAACCGGAACTATATACGCTTGAACCTCATCCAATTCTTCAACACTGTCCAAATCCTTAAGAACGGGCCAAAATTTACTGTTTGTAATCAAGAGCACTGTGTTTTGTCCCAATTTATGCAGATAATCCGGAGCATGAATAGGGAAGGAGCAATCGTCAATAAGAACCTTTTTGTCCTTTAACCGGCTGTCCCTGTCTATAAAGCAGTCCAAATACCCGGTCAGATTATATTTTTTTATCAGGTACGGCATCAGAATCTGCCCTATTACCCCTGCTCCATAGATAACTATTCTGCTGTTTTTTTCTTTAATGGCGTCTGCCAGTTCAGCGTACAAAGCGTCTTGCAAAATCATACCTGATTCTCTCCCGGTAACCTCTTTTCCCTTAGCGATGTCAGTGTCTCATTTATTAAGGTAGAACTGGTTCCTTTGGTATAAGGAAAATATACAATCCTTACACCTACTTCACGAAACTGCTTTTCATAATCCTGCCACTTTTGTGTGCCGTACCAGTCGTCTCCTACAAACATTACATCAAACCCCAGTTTTTGCCACATTTCAAATTTATCCATTGATGTCTGGGCAATGGCCACATCCACATATTTCACACTCCGAACAATCTCCAGCCTTTCTTCAAATGGTATAACGGCTTTTTTGTGCTTATATGCAACCAGTTCATCCACCGTCACCCCTACTATCAGTTTATCACACATTGCCTTTGCATTCTTCAACATATTCAGATGTCCTATGTGGAACAAATCGAACACTCCCGTTGTATAACCTATAACCATCTCTCATCCTCTTTTCCGTTAGTCTGTTTCCTTGCAGATTTCCTTGTAAATAAGCGCTCCTATACTCCATTCCTCCTTTTTGTCCTGTCCCGTGTCATCGGCAAGCGTTTCAATCAAATCTTCCAAACCGAAAACATTGCTTTCTTTTATTTCATCTGATTCCTGCTGCTCAATCAACTCTTTTCCAAGCGCCTTCCTGCCTTCCGTAAAGCGAAAAGCGTACGGATACGTTCGGTTGTCGGATATGTCAAGACAAATATATTTTCTTTCCAAAGTGCGGGCACCTTTTTCGGGGACGCACATAAGATAATATTTTTGTCCCAATGTAAACATAAACCCGACTTGCATTTTATCTTCCACCTCAAAGAGCCTTCCGTTCTCCATGCTTCCATCCAAAATAGAAACGGATAAACTCATGTTAGCGTGGGCGGGAATCAGATAAACCTTATCCTGATATGGATATATTTTTGTAAACGCAAAGCCATTGTCGCAAAAACCGGGGGGATAATTGTCATATTCCGTCACCTCATTCGTTAAGGGCTTCCACTTGAGCACGGCTCCCGGTTTCTTGGGAGCAAGCCAGTAATCGGTTCCGCACCTGCAAATACTCCAGCACCCTTGATTATGTTGGCCGACCCGGAACAATTTTCCTTCCTGGGTCTGCATATCAAACTGCAACACAAAGTTGTTATTGGCGCTTGGAACATAAAATGTATTTTTCTCTGCGAATACACCCTTCCGAAAAAAGAACCCTTCTTCAGGAACCCAATTATTAAAATACTCCAGTTTCCCTGTTTCCACATGCAGTCCGATAACCGCAGGATATGTAGCGCAAATCAGATATATCCAGGATTCGTAAAGTATTGCGTCAGCAAACTTGTGAGCCGGCCTGTAAAAAGAATATTTCTTTTTGTCCACTGCCCTAATCGGTATCCTACTTATTTCTCTGCTATCCAATTCATATACATCAATTCCGTCTGCCGAACAGGGAATAAAATATATCCTGTTTTTTGTAAAAACTGCTTTTGTATGCAGTCTCTCCTTATTTCTATTCTCCCCCGGAAAGCTTCTTAAGTAAGTGCAGTTCCCAGTTTCCATATCCACCCTGAATAACCCATTGAAAATATCGCTTGATGCATATGCCTCATGTTCCCCGACAGGTACAAATGCCTCAAAAGACAGCAGCGTTTCTTGATTTTTTTTATTTTCCATAAGCCCTACCTTGCCATCATTATTGTATATATCTGTTCCGCTATTATCCGGTTTCCTTCTTCATTGACATGTATATAATCCAGAAACACATCCTTTCCATCAAATATATGCGTCAAATCATGTATGTACGGATAATTCTCCGTTATATGTTCTTCTTCCAGTCTCCTGCAAAATAAAGGAGCATTGACAGCGCTCTCTGGAAAATAGACGGCATAAATATCGCACCACATATCATCCTTTATTGTTCTGTTATTTTTACAATACAATGTTGGCGTAAAAAATGAAAAATATTTTATTCCAAACTCTGATGCCACTGCATGGGTCAGTCTCCTGAGGGTAAGCCAGTTATGAAAAACATCTGCTTTTTCTTCCCCTCTGTATGTCTTTTCTTCACTCCACCTATCCTTGACCTCCTTATCCAATTTTTGGAACAATCCGTCCAGATAAGTGTTGGAAAAAGGATATCTGGGATTTCCGTGTACTCCCATGTCATTAGCGCCATCATATGTAACAATGGCGTCAGGTTTATAATCCAGCACATCCCGCATAATTCGCAGTAAAATCTGAGCCGATGTATATCCAACCACGCCAAATGACAACACTCTGACCCGATATCCGTTTTCCCTGAAAATCCTCTGTAATTGTTCCGGCCATGAAACAAAATCCCAAATACCAGGGTCGGCCAGCGAAGAACCCACCGTCGCTACCGTATAATCATATTCCTCGCCATTGCTAAAATCATATACTCCGGGAGCAATGGGATTTTTTTCTGTCCTGCTTGCAATAAAACTCAAATTCTCATCCCTGCTGCATTCTAAGATTCCGTGTAATTTCTGCGTATGAAAATATTGCAGAAATGCCATATCTTTGGACGAAATATATCCCGCATCACGCAGTGCTTTTGCGTATTGCCTCTCCTGCATATCCATCAGTAAAAAACCGTTCTTTTCCCTAAAGAACTCTACATCCTTTTTTTGAATTTCTTCTTCCCAAACATAATCAACCTTTCTGCCGCATCTCTTAAAGGAATGCAAAATTTCTTCTTTTTGGTTTTTTTCTTTTATGTACAGAAAACATGTCCTGTCTTGCAACAGTTTATTCATATTGGCACAGGCATTTATTCCCATATGGATACCGGAAGCTATTCTCAGGGAGACCTTGTTTCCTATTCTGAATTCATGATTATATCTATACCTTTTTATAAACTTCGGAATCATTTCCTCTACGCTTTGGAAAGCAAAAACCCCCTCCACCACTATATCCGTTTCCTTCAGTGCTTCCGGTGATACCACAGGCCTGCCATACAGGCTTAAACCTTGTTTTGTTTCATCAGCATCCACAAAATAACTGACTTTCCCGCCTGCATCTTCCAATGCTTCAAAGGCTTTCCTTTCAAATTCTCCGCATCCCCAGACAACCACATCTTTCCCCAGAACCGCTTCCTGAATGCAGATAATCTCTGACTTTGAAAGCGCTGTTACACGGATTCCTTCCGGTAATGAGGGAATATCTCCCACATCAGGAACAATCAAAACATCCCCGTCTGACAGTTCCTCATTTGCAATACACGGAAGCAGCATGAAATATTCTCCTTTATATTTATTGCTTACAAATCCGTCAATATAAATTTCTTTGTCAATATTGAACAGAAAGGAAAACACTTCTCCTGCAAATTTCATATCCTTTAAAAGAATATATTTCCCACCATCCCGTTTTAAAATAGGGTTTATCAAAAATAGCGGCTCCAGAGAATACTCCATCGCAAGCTTCCTCCATTTGTCACTGCGTTTTGTGAAAAGACATTACTTTTTTGAATCATACTTCACTGCTTCCCATTGTTTGACGGCAAAAAAATCCGCGTACAAAGAATCCGCCGCAAAATAATCTTTTTTATATGTTCCGTTTAAGATAACGTCTATATCTGCATACGGCTTTTTTCCCTCGATAAAATATGCAAGATACTTCACTTTCTGCGGGTCAAATCCCATGTATCGGGCCGTTACCATATCCACGTCCAATAAATTGTCCCCGACTATAATTGTGTTGGCGTTTTTGCTTGTGGGACAAAAGGGACCCTGTCCTTCTCCTGCCACTACACCATCCACTATGGATAAACAGACTCTGTCTTTTTTGAGCATCGCCCTGTATAAATCGACAACCATTCTCCAGATTGTGTCATTTCCGGGCCATGCCCCCCTGTGTTTCACTTTAGCCGTCTGTCCTTCCTCCCATGCTTCCTTTGTCGGGTATTCATCGCCATGTATTTCTGGATAACCCACCTGCCAGTGTACAAGCTGGTTTTTATTTGAAATGGAACCTACAAGACCCTTAAGGTTTAATGTTACGCCCACCTTCTGGTGTGTCTTCATTTTGGGAATGGATATATATACATCTGCATTATACAGACTTTTTGCAAATGTATACAACTGTGTTTCACCCGTATGTGATGCGATTGTCTCTTCCCTTTCATCAAATACCCCCCTGAAACGTGCAGGGTCAATTCCATACAGAAGGGATTCTTTCCCTAAGTTTACTTCCACTTTTCCATCCGGGTCACCGGTCTGGGAAACCATCAAATCCTTCTTTCCGTAATTATCTAAATTATCGCACACCAGCGGACGCAAATCCAGCACTGTGGTCTTGACGTCATACTTCTTTTCCAGTTTCCTGATTCCGGTAAATTCCATTAATTCAGCAAAATCAGCGTCTATGGACGGATTATCTCCAATGATGATTTCCCCTCTCCCCTGTAAAGCTTCCGCTACATAATCTGCAACGGCTTCTATTACAGCCGGATGGGTAATAACGGAATACAGCGTATCCTTATGCGGACAGGATTCCCTCCATCTTGAAGCAACCCAGTTCGGTTTTATAAAAACTCGATTCCCCGGTACAATATACCGGCCAAGTGGATTCTCCTTCGGCAGGTTCAAATCCGAAAAACATTTCCTTAATGTTTCTTTTATAGTTTCCAGTCTGTAATTATCCGCATGTTCAATTGCTATTTTTGCCATTTTCCGTTCTCCCGTCAATTAAATTTAAAAACCTTTCCAGCGCCCATACCATCCATTTCTGGTCTCCGGTCAGGTAGTCCGTACAATGTGGGATAAACTCTTCTCTTTTAGGGCCTTCCCAATTTGCAAACCATTCGTTAACCGGGCGGGGCATAGGTATTTTAGCAGGAATTTCCGTATCCGGATATAGCATATGAAATGCCTCCCTTATCAAATACTTTGTATCTCCACTGCGAATCCGCTGATAATCAATCGGTTCATTCAAATAGGTCTCGGAATAAGGACCCACAAATTGAATGCCTGCAGTCTCACATGCATTCCGATAGGTGCCTAACGCTTCCTGCCTGAAATAGAAATTTACAAAATCATGACCGTCAATGTGTCCGTCTTTTTCAAATGCAAGATAGGGTTCCAAAATCATATATGGCTCCCGCAGTACTTTATAAGGCATAACATAAGTATAGCGCTCCACAAATTCAGAATAGTACCAGTCCTTTTGGAGCAGGCCATTCATGCCGCCATATATAATATCTGCATTTTCCCCAAAAATAAAATTTTCATATTCTTCTGATTTTGCCTTTAAGGCCGCCAGATATATCTGTGCCTCTATGGAATGAATCGGTGCGCCCTTATGAAGCATCAGTTTATCACATACCCTGACAATATCCTCCCAAGTAATGTCAATGATTTCATGATGCAAATGGCAAATTTCCGCCCACTGATGTGCCTGCTCTGACTCATCAACCACTTTCCTGTCCGGAACAATACACCTGAAAGTGTAGGCTTTGGAACCTTTGGGCATAAATCTGGCGAGGATGGCCGAATCCATCCCTCCGCTGAGCGCCAGCGCCGTTTTACCGCTTCTGCAGGCGGCGTCTACGCTTTCCTCAATCGCATTCAGCAGTTCTTTTGCTGTTTTTACCGGCTTTCTTTCAAAAGAAAGATTTACCAGGTTACACGGTTTTCCCTCCAAAAAAGATTTCGAGGGATGAAAAACATATCGATACATTAAATATGATGACATACAATATTTTTTATCAACCATTTTATCCTCCGGCTGTTTCGTACATGCCATTTCCTTCTTATTAATCTAAAATCAACTGTTTTAAATAATCACTAATAAATTGGCCCGCATATCCTATATTTTGAAATTCTGCGTTGAACAATGCTTCTCTTGCATCACGTTTTACATCATTTCCCCGGATAATAATCTGCTCTATATTATCGTGCAGTTCTTCCCTGGTTCGCGTTACATAATAGGTATTCAATATTTTTCCTGCCAAAAGCGTATACACTTCGTCCTGCTTTATTTTTCGGGGATTAAACAAATAAATGCATGGTTTCCGGGATGGAAAATACTCCCCGATAAAAGAGCCGCAATCGGTAATCATTACATCGCTTCTTTTAAATATTCCTATGTAATCCCCACAGGTAATGCAAATACCGTTTTCCAGACTCTCCCACTCATTTACATAATCGTCATATGAAAAATCCACAATGCCGGTCTCATAATACTTTTTCATCCTAAACGGCAAAAGCGGGTGCGGCTTAAAAACAAAGTTTATCTCCGGATGTTCTTTTGCCAATTTCAAAATATCATTACCATACAAATCGAAAGTTGCAAAATTATTGCTGACCCCCAAAGAATGATGCGGGGCGTAAATTACCGTTCTTTTATTGTTCTGTAATTTGGGGGGCAGATTGTCTATTTCTTTGTTGAAGTAATCATCCAGTTTAGGGTATCCCGAAAGCACTGTGTTAAATGCGCTGAAATCCCCATCCGCCAGCACCCGTTTGAAACTTGCATTGGTATCCAGGAAAAAACGCCAGGTTTCCCTGATGCATTTTGTGTGATAGTGATAATAAAAAGAATCTACCATTAACAGACCATATGGGACATAGCATGTTAAATATTCCCAGTTCAGCTGCTCCAATCTGTTGTAGGAAGCCCCCGCCTCCCCATATAACTTCGGAAGGTCATAAAACAATATGTCCGGATTAAAAGTATGTAAGTCTTTTGGATTCCATGCTTCATCATATCCGCTAATCACCCTATAGCCCTGACCTTCAAAAAAAGCGATATCCTTTAAAACATCCTCTTGAAAAAGCTTATATCCCACATCCCGCCGGGACACAACATATATGTACGGGTCAAATAATTCATCCTTCATCATACTCTGATAAACTGATGCACAACCGAATACCGCTGCATCATGTGTCATGAAAAAGACCTTTATCTTTTTTCCCTTCTCTGCTTTTTTTCTGAGACGGTTCAACTTTACCTGATGATTTAAGTGATACTGCTGGATATTATTGTTGATAATTGTTTTGTGGTTTTCCACACATTCTCTTAAAATACAGTAATCTTCATGGGTAATATACAACCGGTGTCCAAATCCCAATTTGTCAAGATGTCCGGTGATATCCTCATGATGTATTTCCTGTGTTGCTATGATAACAAGCGCATTTTCGGCATACTCCGTAAGCTCGTAAATACTTTTGATTTTAATTCCCTTTCTTTCCGTTCGGTTTGAATTATGCTCTATATTGGATGTGGCAAAATATTTTACCCGCCCGGAGTAATTGGCAATTTTTATGGATGTTTCCATATCAATAATATAGTTCAGCACGCACATACCGATATCCGCATATCCGTAAATCAGAACGTCATCATATTTTTTTAATTCATTGCATAATTTTTCTTTTATACCCATCTTTTCTTCTCCATCCCTATAATCTGTCATCCAGAAATTTTATAAACATTTCCGCCCCTGCGCAAGGATTCATATTTCCAAACAGTCTTTCTGCCAGTTCATTTCTCTCTTGCCTGAATATATCTTCATCCAACAAAAGAGAGTTGAGAAATTCCATAAAATCAAACTCATTTTTAATCTTACTGCCGGGCATATAGGCAAGCGGGTTCTCAACTGCAAAGCCCCTTGTATATACATCCATATCTGCTATTACATAGCCAATCGGCCTGTTTAACAACATATATTCAAACGCAATTCCCGAATAATCTGTTATCATCGCCGCCGTCTCACCTAAAATATCCTGTAGAGATGCCCCGGCAGCCTCTAAATCCTTCTCTGTAATCAAAACAATATTTTTATGCTTCCCTGAAATATTTATAGATTCTTTGTCTCTCGGATGCAGTTTAATGACTAATAACTGCTGATTACGGGATAAACAATCATTCAATTTCTCCAATACATCATCCGTACCGAATATTTCCAGAGGACTGGTTACAGCCGAATCCTTCCGGTCTGTATTTTTCAATGTCCTGAACGTAGGGAGCCATATCACAATCTGCCTTTTTCCACAATCAAGCATTTTATGCAGAATCAGATTGTTTTGAAACAGCCTTTCCACCCTGGGCGGCATCATATAAACCTGTTTCTCTTTTGTAATTCCATACTGCTCCTCATATATCTCTGCACATCCTGTAGACGGACAGACTGCATAATCCAGCTCATCCGGCTGTTTCAATACATCTTTTACCTGCTTTAACGGTATCATTCCATGATTCAAATATATTAGTTTTTGTCCTGTACGTACTTTTTGTAATGCTTCATTTTCATACAATAAAAATTTGGAAGTGGCATACTTCATGCAATACCTGATATTTTCTTTTAAGGAACTCTGGCGCCGAAGGGTATCTTTATTTATATTCTCCGCATTGTCTTTTACGCCCCTGCTGGAACTATCCGACAGCGCAATCAGCCGATATGGCTTTCCCGCATAGCCGCTCTTCAGATACTTGACAATAACCTCTGCATTTTCATGGGGTTCCTCACCTGCACGATATAAAATCTGCCGTCTTAAGGGAAACAATGAAGCAATAAAAAGGAATGCCTTTGCATAGGTATAATAAAAGCGCGGATATACGCTGCAATCGATTTGTAAATCCGACAAAAGCGCTTTATTACACTCATATATTTCTGCATCCTTATCGGAAGTTATCAGAATAAGAATCTTTTTTCCGTCAGCAGTCTGCATAGTTTCGGGAGAAGAAACCGGTATTGTCCTTCCGGCTATTTCCTTTTGCATCCCCCATAAATCCCTATTTCCATCAATCAGCGCCTCTATCCTCGTCAAAAAAGGTTCCCCTTTATATTGCGCAATTATCTCATGAAAACGTTTCCCGCATCCATAACACCAGATGGCTTTCTTTTTGCTGATACTGTTTATCTGCTGTACCGAGTAAGATTTTAACATGCTTCTGTTACTTCCTGTATTCAATGTTTCGTCAATAAAGTTATCGACACCTCATTTTAAATCCTTAACCTTGCTGTCCAAAAGCATATTTTGGAAACCTGATTCCAAATTCTTCCTCCAGAACCATTTCCTGCCGCTTGTAAAACGGATAGTCGTGGGCGCCTCCCTTGCGGACAAGCTTCAGGTAGTTTCCGTACTTTTTACGCAAAATGGCATCATATGCTACAGGAACCGGTATTTTCGTATTTTCAAAGGGAAGCAAGATGGTGTCCTCATAATAACTTTTAGGAAATTGATACTTTGCTTTTTGAAGTCCCAAAGGCATCATTGCTATTTTATCCGCTTCCTCTTCCTCATACATAGAAAACAGCCTTTCCATCAGAAAATAAAGCTGCTGCTTTATATTTCCCTTCCTGTCTATCTGAACATCACACATCTTCTCAATTTTAATAAGCGTCTCCATTCTGCCTTTACTGTTGTTTTCACCGTCCATAAAATCAATTGCATCCGTAACCAAATTTACTAGTTTGGTTTGATAAGCGCTTTTCTCTTCATTCGGAGCCACAAAGTCAAGCGAAAAGATATCAATGCCGGAAACATACGGAAACCCATGAAATTTTTTCAGGTGAGCATCATCAAAACTTATCTGGCTGCCATTTACCACCCTTGTCATGTAATCCCAAAAAATCTCCCCGCCATATTCATTATGACAGTTTAACAGATAATAATGCTCCGGAAGTTCTTTTTGAGCCACAGAAAGAAACCTGTTATAATCTGCCCTTTTCATGCAGATATCCATATCATCATCCCAGGGAATAAAGCCATGGTGCCGAACCGCTCCCAGAAGGGTGCCCCAATCGGCAAAATACTGAATTTTGTATTTCTTACATATCCTGTCTATATCTTCCAGAATTTCAAGCTGTGCCGCCCAAGCCCTTTTCATCATACCCGGCACGTAAAACCCATCCCTCACCTCATCCTCAAAATAGGAATCTGAAAACTGCATTCAATACCTCCCTGTTTTCTTTTGCTCAATTTATAATTCCCATAATTTTTCCATACTCTTCTGATTTATCCCTCATAATATAAAATCCCTGCTGGAGTTCCTCAAGGGAAAACCTGTGGGAAATCAGCTTACCGGGAGCTATGCATCCCTTTAAAAGCCTTTCCAGGGCAAAATGCCAATCATCTTCCGCATCACCCGTAAATGATGAATTCCATGTGCCAATTATTTTCAATTGATTCCGGAGAACTTTCCAATACACGGACTTTTTCAGCTTGATATCCGAACCGGGATTACCAACCAGACAAATCCGTCCTTTTGGGGCAGCGTTTTCCACAGCCTGTATAAACGTTTCCTCTTTCCCCACACATTCAAAAAAAACATCCGCCCCCATACCGTGTGTCTGCCCTGCAATCCAGACATTGACGTCCGTTACCCTGCTGTCACAATAACAGCTTTCCGGAATCCCCAAGTCCAATACAGCCTGTTTTTGCAATTCCTTATTACCAACCGCCAATACTTTTTTCACTCCTGCGTCCAGCAGAAATATCAGCAATAATATGCCTATCGTACCAAGTCCGCAGACTGCCACTGTATCAAAGGGCGTAAGCTTCATTCCCCGCATGGCATGAACGGCAACTGCCATGGGTTCCAGCATTGCCGCTTCTTCAAAGGACACTTCATCCGGAAGACTAATCAAATTTTGCGCAGGAACTGATACGTATTCTGCAAATCCGCCATCCCGCCGTGAACCCAGGTAGCTGTAGTTTCTACACATTTCAAACTGCTTTTTTTGGCAGAGCGGACAAGTCCTGCATGGCATTAACGGAAAAATACCGACGCGCTGTCCCAGCCACCCTGCATTCTCCGCATCTCTTACTTTTACAACGATACCTGAAAATTCATGTCCGGGAATCAAAGGAAAGGAATAAGTTCCTGTTCTGAATACCCTCGGAATATCAGAGCCGCAGATACCTGCCGCCTTTACGGCTACCAGCACTTCACCTTCCCCCAATACCGGCTCCTTTACTGTTTCCAGCCGGAAATCATTGATACCATGCAAAACCATTGCTTTCATCAGTTTGCTCCTTCTCGCTATAAGCCGTTCCCCGGATAATATCACAGAACTTTTTCAAGTCTTCCCTGGTTGTAATCTTAAAATTATTCTCTTCCCCTGCAATCATGACCATATCCATTCCTACCAGAACCGCCGGCTCCGTGGAACCGTTTACTTCCAAAATCTTTTTCGGCAGCAGACGCAGATTTGCTTCATAATATGGCTGTAAACGGAAAACTTCCGGAGCCTGCCCTGCAAAAATCCGGCTACGGTTTAACAACGAATGAATATGTTCCCCATCCTTACTGCAATAAACAGTATCTTTCATTGGTAAAACCGGCATAACACCATCATGTCCTGTTACTGCTTCCAGACAATCGGAAATCAGCTTTTCGGATATCAGAGGCCTTGCTGCATCATGAATCAAAATAAAGTCTGAACCCTGCGCAGATTGCCTGATATCTTCCAAACCACTCAAAATAGAAAGCTGCCTGTTTTTTCCCGGTTTGGAAAATCCCTTGAACTTCTTTGCCGAATCATACTTTTCCAGCCATTCCATTATCGGATTATGCCAAGGTAAATCTGCCACAATCCAAATTGCATGTATTCCGGGATGAAGAGATAACCGCTCAATACAATAGGAAATAATGGTTCTTCCGGCAACCTCCACATATTGTTTAGGAACATCTAACCCCATTCTTGTACCCGTTCCGCCGGATAATAGCAATGCAATATTCATATTCCCCTCCGGTTTACCATTTCAAAACTTCAACTTACGGATGTTCTGGATTGTCTCACCATAAGGCTTGCCTTTTCCAAATAAAAGCGTTGTCCCCAGCACAAATCCTTTTACTCCTTTCGGCGCAAACTCCAGAATCTTGTCAGCGCTGCACGCCCCATCCCAATATATTTCAAAGTCCATATCCTCTTTCATGGAAAGCAGCTTTGTTATCTTTTTCCCCACATAGGGCAGGTACATCTGTCCCGCATTCCCCGGATTAACCGACATGACCAGAACTCTTTTTACAATGCGGAGCATTTCCATAACCGTTTCGACAGAAGTACCCGGATTTATGGCAATCCCCGGTATCATACCGGCATTGATAATACTCTGCAGGGTTGTGGACGGATGATATTCTGCTTCCGGATGTATGTATACCGTATCCCCCTGACGCAGATATCTTAAAAACAAATCAATATGATTATTGGGATGTTCAATCATCAAATGAACATCCAATGGCTTTTTCGTGGCCTTCGCTATAAATCGCATATCATTTAGGGACATTGCAAAATTTGGCACATAACGTCCATCCATAATATCAATATGAAATGAGTCTATGCCGCCATCCTCTAAATTTTTAACTTCTCTTTCCAGATTTCCATAATCCGCGCACATCATTGATGCCGTTAATTCAAATTCCATTTTGTACCCTTGTCCTTTATAAATCTACCTTTTGAATCAAAACCGGTTTTTTCTGTTTATAAAAAAACCGAATCATACTGCTGCCGTCTCCATAGTAAGCATCACACATATTTGCTGCAAACTCCTCGTTTTCATCTTCATCATATATTCCCCAGTTTTCTTCGCGGAATGTCCGCGCCAAATTTTCATATTTCAGATACATCTGCATATGCCGGGGGGCCAGTGCTTCCCTGATTGTCTGCAGCGGCTGCGGATGCCACCAGAGAATCACTTCATTTTGCTTATCCCGAAACATATTAAAAACATTCTGCAGTTTCTTCAGATACTGTTCCCCATATTGTAGCAGAATGCTTACACTGGTGCCATACAAGACAGCCTTTTTACTGGTGCCGTCTTTTTTTCTAATCCTTTCCATCCATTCTGCCTGCTTATTCGGTGTTTTTATTTTCCGCCTTTTATTTTTATCCCACATAGGAGAGCCCAGACCCCGAATTTTTCTCTCCCACACTTCCTTGCTATGCAAACCTGCTTTCTTTGTCAAAAAATCTATATAGGCCTGTCTCATGCTTTCAGACTGCACAACTATCTTATCGGCATTTACCACACCCGGCATCGCTGCAAAATGATTCATACCTTCCACTGCCCGCTCGTCCTCTTTCCGAATATCATCCGTTACAAAACAAGGAATATATATTAATTTATCTGTAAACTGTTTTACATTGGCTGAATAAAAGAAAGGATGGACGCTTACTGTCGGATTAAATTCATCATATGGATTTTGTATTATTATCAAATCCGGCTGATGGCTTCCGAAATCAAATTCATCGTATTTTGTAATAGGAACATTTACAGGATAGCGTTCTCCGTCATACTGCATCTCCTGAAAACTCCCGTCAAGGTTTTTATAATAATAAGGGATAGGAATTACATAAACATCACAAGCTGCGTCTTCCCTTGCCGCTTCCCATACGCTTTCCATAAAACCCCACTTGGACGCCTGATAAGGAAGAAACACTATCTCTTTACGTACCTCTATCCCTGCTTCAATACCTTTTTCCACAATGGAAAAAGAGACTGTCAGCATTTGAAGCATCTCTTGCGGATTTGTCTCCCCGCCCATTCTTATGTTTTCATAAACCTGATATACTGTTTCGCAATACTCTTCCAGCAAGGAGATAACAGCACAGTCTTCTCCTTCTGCCTGCTCAATCAACTCACCCAGCTTTATGGCGCCTTTCTGACACTGTTCCAACAAACTCATTGCCGCCGCATTCTGTATTTCCAGTATTTTATCAAACTCACTATGTGCGCGGGAAAGCAGTTTTACCAATGAATTAACTTGCTTTTTCTGTGCATTTCTCATAATTCACCCCTGCTTATTTTAATATAATTTATTAAAAAAATCAACAAAACAGGCTGACGCTTCTATAGATATCTGTCTATATATGCATCAGCCTGTTACACGCTTATCATTTTATTGCTTGCTGTCCAAAAACTGTGGCGGAACCACATTGGAGTTATTCATGTTCTTGTAATAACCGTAAGCCGCCTTGGATGCCTGCCTGCCTTGCCTGAGCTGGTTGCGCTCATTGGTAAAATATGCTTCAATCAACGCTTTATTGCGCGCCTCCTGTGCCTGCACAGATACGCTTTTCTCAGTGACCTGTTTTACAAGTTCCTGAAGTTCCTTTATTTGCTTTGCATATTTGTCCCTGTTGCCCTCCAGCTGCTTTGCAACATTGGCATAAAGCGTTTCAAATCCCTCGTCCAGTGCGGAAACCTGTTCAATCAGTTTTCCCTTTTCTTCTACGGCTGCATCAAACTCATCGAGATTCACGTCATCGCTTTGAAATATCTTTCTCTGCTTTTCGTTATATGCCTGAATCTCATCCAGCACCCGGATTTTCTTTTGGAGGGATTCCTCTAAAATCTTGAGATAATTGCCCATCATATAGCGCCTTTCACACGGTTAATCCGCATAACTTCCTTCCACGTATCCCTCATGGAACGAAGATGCATGCACACTTCAGCCATGATTTCTTTATCCTTGCCTGCATTTGCCTGCAAAAGCCTTCTTGCCAAATACTCATACACCCTGTCAAAATCCTTTGCAACCGGATAACTCATATCCAGCGTCATACGGAAATGGTCAACTATCTTCTCCACTTTTACGATATTATTATGCGCTTTCTGAATATCTTTTTCTTCAATAGCGCTAATCGCAATATTGCAAAATTTAATTGCACCGTCATACAGCATCAATACCAGTTCAGCCGGTGAAGCGGTCAGAACCTTGCTGTTATTATATTGTGAATAGGCATTGGGCAGCGGCATTTTGTCAACCTCCTAATAAACTGGTAACTGCGCTCGCATTCTGCTGCATTTTAGCCAGAGCAGTTTCCATGGCGCTGAATTTAGCATACCATTTATCCTCGTATTTTGCAAGCTTATCTTCCAATTCGGCAATCTTGCTTGTGTAATCGTCATAATCAGACTTCATCTTCTTGTCGTCATAGAAGTTGCCGAAAGTCCTGTATCCATCCACCGACTTAGATAATTCACTCATCTTGTCATACATATTCTTTGACAGCTGGGTGAAGAAGGAAATAACCGTATCCGGGTCGCTGGAAATCATACTCTTTAACTTATCAGGGTTGCCGGAGGTATTGCCGTCATCCGGGTCACCGTCAATATGGTATGCATTCTTCTCGTTGTCGGGAGCTTCAAAATATCCCAGCGTATTGATACCGAAATTGGAGAGATACATCGTCTTACCGTTTACTTCGATGCCGCTGGACATAATGGATTTCAAAGCGGAGCTGACTGTGGAAAGATTATCGTCACGGCGAAGCAGGGAATTCTTGATTTTTTCTTCCCACTCCTTGATGTCGCTTTCCGACATAGCTTCCTTCTCTTCATTGGTCAGGGGCTCATAACCCTTGGAAGAGTCTGCATTGTACAACTTATCCATCTCGTTGATGATGGAATTGTACTCTTTCAGGAAGTTCTTCAGCATGTCATAAATGCCGTCAGTGTCATTCTGCGTGGTAACCGTAACCTTTTCACCGTTGGTTTCATCCAGGGCGGTAAAAGTCAGACCGTTGATTTCAAAAGTATTGTTGGTGCTGGTGTACAATGCATCATTCAGATAGATAACTGCATCCTGTCCGTCAACCTTGGTTGCCTTTTTGCTTGCATCGGCATTATTCGTATCAAGCCCCAGAGCCGCCAGCGCTTCCGCACCTGCTGCATCCTTGCCGGAAATCGTAAAGTCATTTGCCTCACCGGATTCTTTGGAACTGATATAAAATCTCTGCTGTTTAGCATCAAAGCTGGCATTTACGCCTGCACTCTTCAACTGGGTGAGCACATCGGAAATCGTAGTGTCACCGTTGATTTCAATATCTATGGATGTCTTACCGTCTTTTGACGCAAAATTAATGGTTCCATTTACATTCTCTGCGCCTTTAATATCGCTAATCTTTGAAAGAGCCGTTAACTCCCCGCTGTTTCCCTCTAATTTAGCGCCGGTCAAATAACCGGTCTTTGCCAGTTTTTCCACTTCCAGCGTCTGTACGCCGTCTACCGCGTTTTCACCGGTAATTACACTGATTTTGCTGCTGTTGGAAACCTTAGTGGTCTTCTTTGCATAGTCAGTTGAAAAACGCATATTGGCAAGAAACTTCTTCTGCAGGTTCTGCAGTTTGGTATTCAAACCTTTCCATGCATCCTGTTTCCAGTTCAGCTTTGTCTGTGCTTTCTTGGTCTTGTCAACTTTTGTTTTTCTTGATTCTACCAACTGTTGTATGATACTTTCTGTATCCATTCCGGACATAAGCCCGGTTAACCTCATACCAGCCATGCTCTATTCCTCCTATCTTCTCTCGTCCACAAGAATACCTGCCAGTTCCCACACCTTGGCAATCATATCCAGGGTCTTTTCCGGCGGAAGTTCCCTAATCACTTCTTTGGAATCCTTGTCGACAATTTTGATTGTGATTCTGTTAGTCTTCTCGTGAATGCCGAAAATAGCCTCTGAATTAGACATCTTCTTATTCAGCGCCTCAACAGCCTTCTTGATTTGCTCGTTGCTGGGCTGCTTGCTTTCACTGCCGCCCCTTTCATTGCCGGAACCTCCCTTGTTTTGGGCATTGTCGACAATGCTGATGGTGTTGTCCACCTGTTTTACACTTTCCTGAGCAGAAACATCCGTGTATTCTACTGAGGATTTAGCCGACTGTGACACCGGCTTTGTCTGTACCTGGCTTTGTGCCTGTACACTCATAATGCTTCCTAATGGTTCAATTGCCATTTTTGTCACCTCCATGTGAAATCGTCTTTTCAGTTTTCTAATTTTTTTATCGGCCACTGACGCCTATAAGTTTATAGGTAAACACAAAAAAACTGCCGCCGGTATACGGATACTTCCGTCCAAAGCAGCAGTTACTTTTCCTTCTTCATTTACAATCAACCTTTCCCAACAGTCTCCAATTCCTCTGCCTTCCCTATGCCAGCATGTTTTTCAGCATACGGATATCCTCACTGTGTGCAGCCACTACTTCTTCCGTCAGACGCTGCCGCTCTTCCAGCCCATCAAATCTGGTAACCGTATTGCTGACATTAATGATTCGGTCCCTGTAAAGAAGCAGCAACTGGATATCTTCTTTATTCTTTAGTGTAACCTCAAATACTTTCTGGATTTCTCCATCAAGTCCGATTTCCAGATTGTCGACTTTTTCTTCCAGATTGTCAATCCTTTTTTCCAGATTGTCAACTTTTGCTTCCAGTCTATCGAACCTCGCCTCCAGTTTGTCCATCCTTTCTTCCAGAACTTCAAATCTTTTTTCCAGCTTGTCCATCCGCACTTCCAGAACTTCAATCCTTTTTTCCAGCTTGTCCATCCGTACTTCCAGAACTTCAATCCTTTTTTCCAGCTTGTCAAATCTTTCTTCCAGTTTGTCAAATCTTTCCTCCAGATGGCCTATTTGATTCTGTATGCCATCCAACCGTTGTAAAATCAGTTCCGTATCCGTCATGATTCCGTTCTCCTTTCTTTCAAACTTCTCTGCCAATAGGGGCCCCGTGGAAGAGTGTAATCCCATACTACTTTATATCGGAATCATTGTCAATAGAATTTTGTGAATTTAATAAACGGAATATCGTTAAATTTGCAAGTAAGAAGGAGTCCGTATCACGGACTCCTTCTTACCAACTTTTATATTTACTTTCCGAGCAGATTTTCCAGCGCCGCAAGACCCGAAGTATCTGCCGCCGCCTTATTGGCATCCTGAATCTGCACATAGACTTCTTTGCGGTAAATGGGCACTTCTTTCGGAGCGGAAATGCCGATTTTAACCTGGTCGCCCTTTACTTCCAGCACGGTGACCTCAATGTTGTTGTTGATAATAATTGCCTCATTTTTCTTTCTGGATAAAGCCAGCATCTACTCACCCCCCTTATTCGCCTGTAAAATATCGTAAATCGGGAATTTTACGGCATACGCATCGCCTTCCACTATCACCTGGCATGCTTTTCTGCTTCCGGAATTAATGACAATCGGACCTTTTAAGTTGACTGTCATCTTGGTGATATCAGACGGTACCGTAACCGTTACCAGAACCAAAAGATTATCACTGTTTAACTCTCCCAGTTCCTGCAGCAGTTCATCTTCTACTTCGGGATTGTAATCCGGACACACTACAAGCGGGTCCATTACCGGCATGGCAAACCCTGGCTCCTGTATGGACTGGAGCCAACGGATTCCCGAATCCGTTCCCTTATCCGCATCATAAATCAATGCAAACTGTTTCAAGTCAGGAAAACCGATAATCCCCCCCGAAAAGGTAATCATCCTTTCCTCTAAAATATCTACTTCCCCAAAGATTTTTGTGTTTACCTTCATGTTTTCCTCCATTTCGTTTAAATGAAATTCAGCAGATTTGTCTGTGCCACTTTTCCGGTTGCCATCAGCGCAGCGGAATATGTCAGTTCCGCACTCTTCATATGAATAATAACATCCGTGATATCAATATCTTCATTTTCAGACTGCAATGTTTCAAAGGTGGTTTTCTGGTCCCTCTTCCTGTTTTCAATAAGCTCCAGTTTGGAACTTCTTGTACCGCAGTTTGTCAGCGCCAGATTGTTGGCGTCCAGATATCCCTGCATGGCGGTAATACCGCCCTCAAACATTCTCTGCATTTTATCCTTCGCATAAGACAGCGCTTTGTTGGCTGCTTTCAGTCTCAGCTGCAATGTCGTCCTCTTGGCGTCATCCGTCTCGTTTTCCAGCATGGACGTCAGTTTTCCTGCTACTTCTTCCAACCCCTGCACTTCTCCAAGCACATTAATCAGGTCATCCACTTCCCTGCCGACTCCCGGTTCAAAACATTCATCTGCCGTCGTATTAATACGGATTGTCTGGTTAAAGCCCACATCATACTCAATTACCTGTTTCTCCGCATCGGTGCCCTTGAGATACTCTTCATTATAATCAATAACATTGCCGTCTTTATCTTCAGCTGTACATGCATAATAGTGTTCAGGCCGCAAATCCCCTTTTTGCCATTCATTCTTCTGGTAAGTAATGCGGATTTCTCCTTCATTTGCCGTAGCGGTATTGGCTGCATCCTTGTATGTCATCATTTTGCTGTATACATTTTCTCCCAGCACCATTTCCCCGGTCTCCGGTATAAAATAAACCTCGTCGGGATTCTGGCTCGCCAGTTCATACGCCGTAGGCACCTCATAGGAATGACAGACATTTACCGGATTCACCACATCCTCCGTTGTTATATTGCCCGCAGCGTCCTTTCCTGTCACTCTTGTGATGGTCGGCACCATTCCGTCGTTCAGGTTGTTGTACGCAAGACGGATACGATGTACTTCCACTTTAGTAACGTCTGCCTCCATAACCTCTATGTCTGCATAATTGGTCTGGTTGATATCATTGATATCCACAACATTACCGTTTGCCACTGCCGTGGTCTTGATAAAAGTCATGCTGTCAATCGCAGAATTGTCAAGCTGCTCGGTAATGGTATATTGGGTGTCGTCCGCTGCCAGAAAACCGATGGAGGTATCCGTCCTGTACCCTGCAAAAACAAAGCGGCCGGCATAGTCAACATTTGCCGTGGAATATATCTCGTCTCTCAGCGCCTTTAACTGCTCTAAGATAATTTCCCTGTCCTTGGAAGTCAAATCCCCGTTAGCGCCTTTTGTGCACTGTCCAATCATGTTGGTGATAATCTGGGCGTTATTTTTCAATGCGCCTTCCGTCACATCCAGCCAGCTCTCGGCATCCGGTATGTTCTTTCCAAAATACTGCGTCACTTCCGTCACATTGCTCCTAAGGCGCAACGCACGGATTGCAATAACCGGGTCATCCGACGGCCTGTTGATTTTCTTTCCCGTTGACATCATCGTGCTCAGCTTATCCTGCATGATTTTATTATTGTTGATATTCGTCAGATTATTATTCTGCATAATCTTATTTGTAATTCTCATATATTTACCTCCATATCACGCTAGACGCCGGTTTCCAAAATCAGCCTGTCATAAACTTCTGTCAGTGTCTGAATCATCTTGGACGCCAAGTTATAACCGTTCTGGTATTTTACCAGATTAACCGCTTCTTCATCCTCATCCACGCCGGAAATGGAAATTCGCTGGTTATCCACACTATTTGCAATGCTCTGATAGTTTTCACAGAATGTATTGGCATTTCCCGCATTCAAGGCCACATCTGAAAGGATGCACTCCAAAAATTCCCCGGCTTTACAGCCCCTGTAGTTCATCTTTTCCTTATCATTTATCATATCCTGGATTTCCGTCAGGACATTATACTGCTCTACCCCGTCAGAAGATTTCTTCTTGGTTGCAAGAAGGTCGGCATCTTCAATCATAGCCGCCAGCACAGAGAAATTTTTGGCTGTCATCTTGTAATAGCTGTCATCCCCCACGCCTACCGTCATGGTTCCTGATGTCTGTTTGTCATAGCGGTACATTGCGCCAAAAGAATACTGTTCACTTCCGGTTGCCATTTTGGCGGCAAACAAATCATTGCCGGGATTTTCATATGCATCATAACCGCTGTTTAAAATATCGTTGAATTTCTGGGAAAAAGTACGCACCCATTCATTCATCTGCTTCATGTAATAGGGAATCCCCTGATAATCAATGCTGGTGCCGATTTCCGCCACCTTACCCACCCTGTCGTTGGTAAGGTTCCTGTCATTTAAGCTGTTGTCCGACAACACAAATGTATAAGAATAAGTAGCATTGCCGGCTGCGTCATAACTGCAGGTATAAGACCATGAATCATAATAAAACTGTTGGCTGCCCAGACTGATAATCCCGCCCGTATCGGAAAGGTTACACTTGTTCAAATCCTGCAGATATTTGTGGGATACCTGTACCGTCACGGTATCATGCGCTTTCACGCTGCCATCAGCGGCAGTAACATCGGTTCTGCCCGTTGCGGTAATCATACCGCTGAAATTCTCTGAATTGTTGCCGTCGCGCATTTCTACCAGACCCTGCAAGGAGCCCCCCAGTGTACCGCTGTATATATTAAAATCCTGACCGTCGTCCCATACAATATCATAGAGACCCTCTATATCTGTCTGGTTTACCTTCTCGTTGCTGGTTCTCGCTACGCATTCCAACTGCTTGTATTCGCTGGTGTCCAGCAGCAGCTGTCCCCCGCCAATCTTAACCAGGAAACGGAACGCGCCTGTTTCCCTTTCGGGATTATTGGCATCCGTTATGGGAATTTCCTGCGTTTCAATGTCCACTATCTGGGAAAGCTGGTCCAGAAGAACCGTTCTGCGGTCCCTCAATTCATTGGCTTTGGGGCCGGAAAGTTCAATGACATTAATTTGCTTGTTTAAGGAAGCAATCTCACTTGCCAGGGAATTGATTTCATCCACCTTCAGCTTGATTTCCTGATTGATATCTTTCTGTACTTTTTCCAGATTACCTGACATCCCGTTAAAATAATCAGTCAGGTCGCCTGCATAACCGATAAACTGCGCCTTAGTGGTGGTACTGCTCGCATTTTTCAGTACCGCCTGCAGGCCCGCCACGGAAAACTGGTCAAAAATACTCTTAAAATCCGGCGCTGTGATGCTGCCTTTAAAATAGGTCTGAATCTGCGACATATAATACTGCTTGATGCTGTATTCGCCCAAGGTGGTGCTGGCATCCCAGTATTTGTTGTCATAAAACTCATCCCTGATGCGCTCTATGGCAAGCGTATCCACACCTGCTCCCGCACAGCCGTAAGTCTGAAAAACCCTCAAAGCGTCGCTTGCCTGCTGAACCACGTGCTGTCTGCTGTATCCCAGAGTCTGTACATTGGCAATATTGTTTGAAGTTGTATTGAGCGCTGCATTGGACGCCAAAAGCCCTGAATATGCTGTATTTAATCCGAAAAATTGTGAAGGCATCTCTCTTTCCTCCTATCATTAAACTGCCAGTGTATTGATGATATGCTCCAGCATTTCACTGATGACATTGATGTATCTGCTGGCTGCATTGTATGCATTCTGAAACTTAATCATGTTGGAAAGCTCTTCATCGGAAGATACTCCCACAACCTGTTCGCGTGCGCCGAAAGTCGCCTCCACGGTCGCTTCCTGATTTGCATAAATGCTCTTAAACACATCGCCGGTATTACCCACCTGGGAAACCAAGTCTGTATAATAATCCACCAAAGTCGTTTTTTTCTGCACATTGGGATTTAAACGGTAAGACTCTTCCGTAAAAGCAGCCTTAAGCGCTTCGCCCGTTTTGTAATCCGCCTTGCCGTCAGCCAGCATAAATCCCAGCATGGAAGGCTCCTGCAGAAGGTGGCTGTTAATTTTCAAATTATTTATGGTATACATGGTATCCGGAGAGCTGAAATCCTCTTCCATATACTCCCATGTCTCATTTCCTGCCCCATCATCTTTTTTGACATATCCGTCCGTTGTCACTTTCTGGAACAATTGCAGCGGAGAACCATCCCTGTCACACAGATATCCCCGGGAAGGGTCACAGGCATCTGCCAGCACTTTATTGATGGAAGTGGCAACATTGTGTATCAACTGGTCAAACTCTGCCTGAATATTCATGACAATGGACTGGGAAATGCTGTCATAGTCCTTTTCTATATCAGAATAATTCGCCCTGTGGTCACCCCTTGCAAGCAAAGTCGCTTTCAGCCCGCCGATATCCGTGTCCATGGTAGAAGCAACTGTCTGCTCCAAATCAAACACCTTGGCATGGGAAATATCATAATTTTTGGAACCGTCCTGCATAATGGTGTACTCTGCATTCTGGGGCCAGAACGGTGTGTAAAAGCCTGTTGTCGCGTCCTGATGCAACCCCATCTCATAGCACATACTTCCCTTGACAAAGTCCACACCCTCTAACTGCACGGAAACATGCCCCAGCGAATCCTCGGAATAACTCATTTTACAGAGCCTGCTCAATTCATCGAGAATCTGGTTTCTTGCATCCCGAAGGTCATTGGCGTGTTCCACGCCGCCGCATTCAATCTTGCTTATCGCTTCATTTAACTCCAGAATCTGCCGACCGTATTTATTAATGGTATTTACTTTATCCCTGACCTGTATGTTCAGATTGTCCTGATAGGTGCACAATCCATTATAAACAACCGACGCACGGCTTAAAAACTCAGAAGAACGCTGCACCAAAAGACCCTGATTCACGGAACTGGACGGGTCTTTCGCCAACTCCTGGATAGAAGTCCAGAGATTTGTCAATGAAGTCTGGAAATCCTTGCCGTTCATCTCACCGAGCAAAGTTTCCACTTCATCCAACACTTCCGAGGATACTTCATAAAACATACTGCGGCCTGATTCCTTGCGGTATGTTTTGTCCAGAAAATAATCTCTCACTTGTCTTACGGCGGAATAATTCACCCCGAGACCATACTGCTGGTTTGACACAGCGGCGGGGTTTCTGGATAGGGTAATGTAACTCTTAGAACCCAGAAGACTTTGTTGTCTGGTATAACCGGTCGTATCTACGTTTGTTAAATTATGCGCTGTTGTGTTCAGCGCATTCTGACCTGTCTGTAAACCGGATGCTCCTATATATAAACTTCCCATCAGTGGCATACTATCACCTCACGTCATTGAACCTAACTTTTTGCATCAAAGCCACTCCTGTCGACGCCCATCAGGTTACCTGCACTGTAAGCGCCTTTATTGTAGTTGGCTGTTTCCGGCGCCGTCTTCATCGCCTGAAGCAGATTCATGTCAAATTCTACCATCTCAAGGGAATGCGCAATCAGCTCTTTGTTTTGATTGTTTACCTGCTGCATATCCCCCACGACTTTTTTCAATCTGTCATGAATTTCCGCGAGTTTCCTGCTCTCGGAAGGTCTGTTCTCCAGCATCTGAATCAGATTCACCAGTTTTAATTCTTTAACATCCTTGTTCATAACGTTGGCAATATCCTTAATCACCTCTGTCCTCTTGCTTTCAAGATGATTAATACGGCTTACCACATCCTGTTCTTCATCCGTGATTTGTTGCAATCCCTGCAAATCCCCAGCCACAATCACTGGGGTTTTCTTCCTTGATAATCCCAGCAGTTCTTCGTACTCCGTACTTTCCTGCTCCAAAATGCTTATCAGATTTTCTACGAGACTCGCCACTGGGATTACCTCATTTCTTCATACTTTGCAAACAACTTATCTGCAAAACTGCCTGCGCTTACTTCGTAAGTTCCTGCAGCAATGCTGGCCTTAATAGGAGCCGTTACGTCTTCCCTGACATCAGGGCTTGCAGCAACTGCAGTCTTAGCAGTCTGGATGTCCTTTCCAACGCTGCTTATCTGCAACTGGTCCGAAAAATTCACTCCAGAACTCTTCTTAACCTGTCCCGGCTTTTTGGTATTATAAAGCTGTTGTACCTGATTATACGCTTCAATACGCATATTTGACTCCTCCTTTCCATGGAACTTAAAATTTATTACATAATATATATCGTAAAAAAAGGGATGAACTTTAGTGTTCATCCCAATTTTTTAATTCAATTTGAAAATACCTGCTTTTTCACGGAGGGCATCCGCAATCTCTTTCAGACGGTTTGTAGCCTCTAAGACGCTGTGCATGGTGGCTGACATCTCTTCTGTGGAAGCCGCCGTTTCCTCAGTTGCCGCCGCATTTTCCTGTGCGAGCGCCGTAAGGTTTATCAGTTCCCCTGCAATCTGTCCTTTCACTTCTTCCAGCTTATCGGTTCCTGACTTTATGGCACGGATGCTGGAGGCAGAGCCCTCAATCCCTTCATGCATCTGGTCAAATACCGTCCTGGTGTCCGTAATAAGACCATTTTCCGTAGCAATGATATCTTTGGCTTCTCCCATGGTATCAACCGCTTTCCGCGACTCCACAAGGAGCTGCTCTATAATGGCATCAATCTGTGCCGCAGAAGAATTGGACTGTTCTGCCAACGTCTTAATCTGCTCCGCAACAACGGCAAATCCTTTCCCCTGTTCGCCTGCCCTTGCAGCTTCGATGGAAGCATTCAATGCCAGAAGGTTGGTTTGGCTGGCAATCTGGGCAATAAACTGGGCCGCTTCCTTTATTTTTTCCGCCGCCTCATTGGTGGCATGCGTCTGTTCATTAATAACAGCAATTTCTTCTTCAGATTGGTTGGATGCTCCCTCCAGCTGCCCCAGGACAGAAACACCGTTATCCCCCAAATCCCTGATGTTGTTTATCAGCGCCTCAAAATCCGTTACCGCTTTTACGGACTCCTCCAGCACTTCGCCGATTACCCGTATGCCTGCCGTAATGGTTTCGGCAGAATCTGCCTGTGTGGTTGCTCCTTCCGCAATATCACCCACAGCTTTTGCCACATTGTCCGACGCTTCGCTTGTCTGCAGGGACATTTTTTCGAGATTCTCCGCAGACTCCTGCAATACCCCTGTGGCTTCCTGCAGTTGTCCTGCTATCTCTTGCAACGTTTTCTGTAAAATTGCCACATCCTTTGCAATACTGCCGATTTCATCCCTTCTTTTCAAATCCCTTGCTGCGGCTTTTGTCGTCAAATCCCCCTCCGCCGTCACTTCCAATACTTTCATGGTGCGTTTCAGGGAGCGGATAATGCGCTCCACGGCAATCACTACTACCACCAATGTCAGGAATATAGTAATCCCCATGATGCGTCCGACGCTTACGAGCAGTGTTCCTGCCAGTTCCTCATAATCCTTCGTCCTGACATAGATAAAAAAGAACAGTTCGACAGTAACAAGAAACAATGGCAATAATGATAAGGTTAATATTTTTCCTCTCATTTTCATATGTAATCCCTCTCTTCAAACAATTTTTTACCTATGGTACTATATTACCAAATTTGGCTTCAGAACACAAGCCGCTTTCCTTATTTGCTTTTATTCAAAGCATTCTCAATCCGCTCATGTAAATCCTGCGTTTTAAAAGGTTTTAGTATATAGTTATCGGCACCCAGCATAAAGCTTTCCAAAACCGTGTCCTTATCGCTCTGTGACGTAAGCATTATTACCGGAATCTTTTTACAGTTCTCCATTTCCCGAATTTCACGCAGTGTTTCCACACCATCCTTTGCCGCCATCCGGATATCCAGAAGAATCAAATCCGGTTGGTTTTTCTTCAAATATTGGAGAGCGCGTACCCCGGAATTTAGAGGCGTTACTTCATATTTTCCCTTTAAAGCCTGCTCAATCGTCGCTAAACTGATACTGTTATCGTCCACTGCCAGTATTTTGTATTTACATTCCAACTGTTTATCCTCCTCTATCTTATCTGCTCTATCAAATCACGCAGCATTTGCTCCGCTGCGTCATCCTCATATAACTCAAGCTGTTCTTTTATTTTTCCAAGCGCCGTTTCCGTTTCTGCTTCCAGCCGACATTCCAGTATCTCCTCTATTTTACGGGCACATTCCTTTGCCTGAAAATCTTCCAGACTGGCCAAAGCCGACTCTATTTCACGCAGCAACGCCGCCTTCTCTATTTCCTTTTTTTCCTTTGAAGCGCTTTCCTCATGCCGGTTTTGGTCCAGATATTCCTGAATATACCCTAACTGCTCTTCATATTCTGCCAAAAGTATTGAAACGCGCCCGTCAACAAACCCCAGATTGCCGCGGTTCACCGCCTTTTCCTGTTCTTTGGCCATGCTCGAAAGCCGCATTGCGCCCACATTCGCGGAAGCGCTCTTTAAAGCATGGACCTCTATGCCATAGCCTTCATAATCCTGCTCCTCCCACAACTCCTGCAGCACTTTAATCTTGCGCCTTCCATCCAGGCAATACAGTTTCAAAAGCTCGTTATACTCTTCAAGGCTGCCGGCATAGTGGGCAGCAACCTCGTCCGTATCAATGCCCGGAATCGTAATATTCTGCAGAATGTCATTATTTACCTGCAGGTTATCCATCCACGAGCCGCCTGCTTTCCGCTTTTCTTCGGGTATCCATTTCAGAAGTACCATATGCATGGCCTTTCTGTCAAGCGGCTTTGTAATAAAATCCTGAAATCCGTTGGCAAGGAAGTTCTCGCGCACCCCTTCCATGGCATTTGCAGTCAACGCAATCACTACCGGCAGTCTTCCGTTTTCACCGCAGTTGTTCCGAATCCTGTGTACGGCTTCTATTCCGTCCATCATGGGCATCATGTGGTCCATAAATATAATGTCAAACTGCGTCCTTTGGACAAACTCTATTGCTTCCATGCCGCTTTCGGCCTCTGTAATCTCTATTCCGTAAGTTTGTAAGAAAGACCTTGCGACTTTCCTGTTAATCAGATTATCGTCTACCACCAGCACCTTATAATCTTTTACGGTAAAAGGCTCCAACGCCTCTTCCCGCTTTACTTCCGGCTCCGGAACTTCGGATAAGGGTCTTGCATCTGCTATCTTTTGCAGAATTTCCACAGTAAATGTAGAACCTTTTCCATATACGCTCTCCACCCTGACTGTTCCATTCATCAGTTCTGCCAGATGTTTCGTTATGGAAAGCCCCAGTCCTGTCCCTTCCGCACTTCTGCTTCGCTTAGAATCAAGCTGTTTAAAATTCTCAAATATTATCTCTAAATCTTCTTCCCGGATACCGCATCCGGTATCTTCAACGCTGAAAATCAATCGCTCCGTATCTTCTCTTTCATCCGGTATGCCTGAAACAGAAATTTTTACATAACCCTTTTTTGTAAACTTCAAAGCGTTATTCAAAAGATTGACCAGAATCTGCTTAATTCTGCTTTCATCTCCCAGATAGCAGCAGGGAATCGTCGTATCAAACTCACTTTCCAGCAAAAGACCATGCTGGGATGCTACTATATCCATCATATTCAGCACTTCTCTCACCAGGGCCTTGACATGGTACTTTGCTGATACCAGTTCCATTTTCCCTGCTTCTACTTTAGACAAATCCAGTATGTCATTGATAAGCGCCAGAAGGTTATTTGCGGAAGCCTTAATGTCACAGGTATATCCGTACACCTTACGTCCTTTGCTCTCTTCCATAATAATGTCGCTCAAACCGATAATCGCATTCATCGGAGTCCGGATTTCATGGGACATATTCGCAAGAAATGCGCTTTTGGCAATATTGGCCTGCTCCGCCTGTTCACGCACTTTCGTGATTTCTTCAATATAATTTCTTGTCTCCGTAACATCAAGAATCAGTATAACATACCCTTTCTTTTCTCCATACTTATCCAATATCTGCTTTACATGTCCCTGATAAAACCTTTCGTTCAGGCAAAACTCCCTGCGCACATCTTCACCCAGCATATCCGGCGGAAAACCTTTCAGTTCCCCGACATGCTTTCCTACACAGACATTTAATTCCTCAAAAATATCCATTGCCGCGGGATTGTAACTGATAATTCTCTCATACTTATCAATAGCAATAACACCGTCACTCATACCGTGAAGCAGAATACCCGATGCCAGACTGCTGAAATCATATACTTTTCTGCTCCAAATCAAGATAACCACACTGGAGAGCACACTTCCCAAGACAAACGGTGTAGGGTCGTATACCGATGTCAGCTTCATGACGTAGGAACACAATGCCACAACCGGCAAAACAGAAAGTCCGAGTATCAGCTTATACTGTCTGTCCGCAGCATAATCCGATTTTTTAATACACACGCGAATCAACGCGCACAGCGTGAGTGCATAAGGTATGGCCATACTGCAAAGCATAAAAAGCCAATAGGCGGGACCGTATTCCAGACTAAGGTATCCATGTCCTTCCGGTGTATGCAGCCAGTTTATCTGTCTATAATATAAACCATGTGACTCGCAGGTAAAGACAAGCCCTAATACAAGGAAATCAATTATCTTTAGGAATCTTAAGATTCTGACAGGCGCCTTTTCATAACAATAACTGAACATAAAATAGCAGTAGCTGATTGGCACCGAAAGCGAGCCCACATACTGTATCTTTACCGCCACCATAGCCGCTTCTACCGTAGGCGCCGTCAGTTCAAGCAGATATCCGACATTTTGAATCAGGGCGCCCATCAAAAAATACTGCATTAACTTCTGGTCTCTGGAGCCATCTCCTTTGAGCAGAAGAAATAATGCAAACGCAATCACACCGATTCCGAATATTTCAACTCCGCAAAATACTATATCCATAATGCCGTATCCCCATATAGTAAATTCTCAGCTTCATAAACATAAACCCATACTCATAATATCAGTTCGCCCTTTATGTGTCTACAGAAAAAATCAATCAGAAGCGCTTCCCACCAAAATGAATATTAGTAAAACAAGGTTATTGTTTTTTCCTTTAAAACATCATTTTCATAGTAGTAAAAAATCTTCATCCCCGCTGCAGCATCATATTCATATACATAATCATATGTTGTTCTACTCTCCAAAAAGCCCTTTCCGTTATATACACAAATGAGCGTACATTCCCCGTTTTCATTAAACTCACGCAGTATTTCGGTTCTTAATTTTCCATCGCTGTACTCATAATATTCAATCGGGTTTTCGTTTTCATCAAATACATTGATGTGATGATGAACCAATACGCCGTCGCTATATGTGTATATCGCCGTCTGATTCCCATGTATATCATACTCAATCTTTGTTGTCAGTTCCCCATCACTGTTATATTCATAATAAACCGCCAGATTTCCATTTTCGTCATATTCATACCTTGTCCTCAGACCCGGAATCCCTTGTTCATCGTATTTACATCTTCCTAAATAGTTCCCATTTTCGTCATATTCTCTTTCTATTTTATATTTCAGTGAACCGTCACCCTCATATGAACATACCACTATTTCATTTCCATCATCATCGTACTCGCTTTCCCATTTGCCGCATAACCCATCGCTTCCATATAAGGAATGGGACAATTCGTTTCCATTTCCGTCATATGTATATTCATCTCTGATGATTAATTCGTCGCCCTCATAATATGCCTCAAATATAAGATTTCCACTTGTGTCATATTCGCGTTCTCCTCTGCTGCATAACTTTCCATCTCTGTCATACTTAAACCAGGCGATTCTGTTTCCTCTTTCATCATAGGCATAATCAGATTTTGAAACAAAGGATACTCCTTCCTCACCTTCATACGTATAACGTGTTAAAAGGTTACCCCTCTCATCACGGACATATTCGGATTGTGAAACTGACAGTTCTCCTTCCTCGTATTCATAAGTACAGCTTGCTAAAAGGTTACCATTCTCATCATATTCGTCCTCATAGCCGTAATTCATTTCCCCATCGGTTCCATATTTAAAGCAAGCGGTTTGATTCCCACTCGCATCAAATTTATTTATCTCCAAACGATATAGCTCCCCGAAATATTCGTAATTTTCTTCCGCTTTTATGCTTGTATTTTCTATCCAAGATTCGGGATTGGCCTTGTCCCTTGCCGCCCATGCATATTCTGTCAAATCAGATATATATTCATCCCGCTCCTTTATCTGACCTTCACTGATATCTGCACAGTGCCAAAGTGTTGTTTCCTGTATGTTGTCTGATTCTTTTTGGTACAAAAGCCCGTTTGGAGTGTAGATGCTGACAGTCGTCTTTCCTGCCCCGCTGCTTGATGTTTGTTTTTCCGCCGGATACGGATTACCCTTAATATATACCCCATACTGATTTCTGTCATAGTCCTTTAAAATTACAAGTTCATACCCTTTAGTCCCACTATCGTCCCCATATGAGAAGCTTCCTGCATCTTCAGAAGCTGCTTCTTTTCCAATGCATCTGCCTGTCTGTTCATTATAAACACACAAATCAATATCTGTTTCGGTCTCCCACTCCACAAGGATGTAAGCTGTGTTTTCTTCCGGTATCGGAACCAGCCACCCCTTCACAAACGTTTCCTTTTCCCTGACTTCTACATTCTGATAACCGGTATAATATCCATCCGCAGACCATTGAATTGTATATTCTCCATAAGGCAGCTCAAAAACAGTTTCTTCATTTGCCCTGATATCTATATGGCAGAAACTTTCTCCCAGAGGATTGTCCCTGCCCTGTATGAATGAGATGTTTATTTCTGAAAGTTGTTCCCCGCTTACAGCATTTCCGGCCCAAAACGATATTGTAGATTTTTTGCTTTCTGATAATCTCCACGTACAAAAATTATATATTGCTATACCCATGAGAACGATTACGCTTATCATTATCAGTGCGCTTTTTTTATTCATTTACTGTCTCTCCATATTATTTACATCCAATCGTAATCATTATCTCTGACGGCTTCGTTTTCCGCCTTTTTTGCATTTTTTATAACACGGCCCTTATCATCTTTTATCATTCCGTGGACATTACCTTTCTCGCTTCGCCTATGGTTTCCAAATTTATTGCGACTTTTCCAACCCATGTATTTCTTCCTGCAACTTTTGAAGAAACTCAAGAGTTTCTTCAAAATCCGATTTATTCCCATATATCATTTTCTTCATTGCCTGATAATCCTCTTGTAACGCATTAAGTACCTCTTCTCTTGGCAGAAGCTCAATACTTTTTAAGGTTGCAGTTTCATAACTGCCAATGCTCCAATTTCCAATCACACGCAGGAACGTTCGTTTTTGACCTTTCATCTCACGCATATCTATTTATTGCTTTCTGTTACTTTCCAAACACCACTTTTATTGCTACCTACGCGAACAACCGTTCCCGCTTCTTTTAACTTCCTAACCTGTTTTTCTACAGTTCTTCTTGTTACTCCTATTGCTTCTGCAATCTCATCAAGTGTACTTTCCGGCTTTTCACACATCAAACCTGCTATCTTAGCGGCATTTTCTCCGAACTTCTCCCGAATATACGAATTTATCACGAATTTATCACGAACATCCTTTTTTATCCCGTCTTTATGACAAACTTCTCCCGAATTATTTGATGCAAGTTCGGTATTACGGAACATATTCACTCGGAAACTTCCACCTATTTCAAGAAGTTCTGGTTCTCTAAGCCCGGCACTCTTACAATTTTCCAATAATCTCGGAATACCACTACCCCATTGCTCAATAATTTTCATATAAGTAAGGGCATTTACAATACCTCTGTTTCTTGCCTGACAACATCCTGCTTTCAAGTCCTCTATAGTAAATCCACCTATCAGCATACCCGGAGAAGTGATTTCCAATCTATCATCATATAATGCCACCTGCACCCTTGAAGGCTCTAAATAGGACCTATGAATAACCGCATTGGCAATCAGCTCACGAATACTGTCAATCGGAAGCTCATAGACATCTCTGCGTAATAAACCACCAAACTCTGCACCCATTCTAATATTCCTAAGTACAAACTGATATGCTTCATCTATCTGTTCATAAATCGGTCCGGCATATTCTTTTCTATCTACAAATACAGCTCTATTTGTTCCCTTGAACACGCCACACTGTATAGATGCTTCGGGCATAGTATTATTCGTCAAAAGCATATATCCATTCGTAGGCACAACCTTGCCCTCCTGCATCTGCAACAGTCCCCATGCAAGCAGGTTTTTCTTGGTTACTTTTTTTACAGTCTCCTCTTCCTGTGCATTTCTGCATTTACTGAGGGCATACTGATACATCTTATCGCATAGTGCTTCCATCTCCTCCTCGGTTACACTTTCTCCTACCGCCACTATCTGGTCATAACTTCTGTTTGAACCCTGAAACTCCAATTCTTTTACAATAAAATCATCTGCCACTCTTGTCGAGCCAGGAACTCTGATATATACACCGTCCGGCTTTCCTTCGGATTTCAAATAGTAAGGTCTACGCTTTCCCGGATATACCTGCACAATAATAATGGTTTTCCCCTCTATGGCCTGATATTTAATATCAAAATCAATCATCGGAACACAACTATTCACAATAGCATTAGAAATACCATCTGCCACTTCAAACACTTTTTCCTGTGGAATACCTGTAACTTTCCATGTATTATTTTCCACACCAAATATAAGCAAACCTCCTGCACAATTTGCATAAGCTACTGCTGTTTTGGTATACTTCTTGCTATTTGCCGGAACTATTTCTTTATATTCAACTTCTTTTGATTCTCCGTTTAGAATTTCTTCTACTGTCATGTTATTCCTCCAACACTTCTCCAATGGGATAAACACTGTTTCTTTATTCTACCCAAAAAGATTCTCGATACGCTCATTTGCTTAGTTCTCATTCATTTTCCTTAGTTTTCTTGGGTCAATCGGTTTTGGTGCATCCTGTGGTATAAACCACATCAATCCCTTTTTTACTGCACCTTCCACTCTGCCCTGATTACACAACAGGGTTACTCTCCTAGATGATATGTTCCATTTTTCCGCCATTTCTCCTGCGGTTAAATATTCCATAGCACACCCTCCGTTTTTGTAAAAAACATTTTTCTTTAAATATATTCCAATCTCGGAACATTTTCAACATATTTATGTGCGTTTTGCATATTTCCCACATGCTTTTTGCAACTATCTTCATATTTTTTACAAACAAAAAGAATCAAGACGGAATTTTCCCATCCTGATTCTCATTCTACTTTTTATAAAGTCCTAAAATACGGACTTATTATGCCATTTTTAAAATCACATAATCCTTACAATCTTGTTCTTCTACCTGCCTTTTACATTCTTCTTCTGTATCGGCATATCCCCTTGGATTCTGCATATCATCTACCCAATAATATGCAAATTCATAAATGCTTCCTCCATGCAGTTCTGCCATCACAGTATCTATACCTTCTACTCTGGCAATGTCGATATTTAGTATTATAGACACAAAGGAGGTTTTGATATGGTTGATTTTGGAAACGCACTAAAAACCTTACGTTTAAGAGAAAATATGACCCAGGCACAACTGGCTCAAAAACAATTACAAAATCTGTCATAAGCGCTTACGAAACAGGTCTGCGTCTTTCTTCTTATGATATTCTTATTCATATCGCAAAAATATACAATGTAAGTATTTACTATTTATTAGGATTGGAACACAAGCAGGAAATAGACCTGTCCGGTCTGTCGCAGGAAGAAATAGATGCTCTCTTGAATCTGATTAAAGTTATGAAGCGATAATAAATAACGGTCGGTAATAACACATAAATAAAAAATGCGGCAAAAGGCTTGATTCTCCTTCTGTCGCATTTATTTTTTGAACGTGTTCTCAATATTTGGTCGTAAATTGGTCGTAAATTTTGACTTCCGTCCTCTGAAATCCTTGATTTTACTGGCTTTCTTTACCCAAAGTTTTCATCGTCGGGAACAACAGCACATCCCTGATTGCCGGTGAGTTGGTAAGCAGCATCACCAGTCTGTCGATGCCGTAGCCGATGCCGCCGGTGGGGGGCATACCGATTTCCAGTGCGTTCATAAAATCTTCGTCAGTGGTGTTGGCCTCCTCGTCGCCTGCTGCCAGGGCGGCTTCCTGTGCCTTAAAACGCTCGCGCTGGTCGATGGGGTCGTTTAACTCGGAGTAGGCGTTGCACATCTCCCTGCCATAAATAAACAGTTCAAAGCGCTCCACATAATCCGGCTTGTCCGGCTTTCTCTTGGTCAGGGGAGAAATCTCCACGGGATGGTCCATGATAAACACGGGCTGGATGAGATGCTCCTCCACAAACTCTTCAAAGAAGAGGTTTAAGATATCGCCCTTGGTATGGCGTTCCTCGTAATGGACGCCTTTTTCGTCAGCCAGCTTCTTAGCTGCCGCAGTGTCCGCCACCTCGTCAAAGTCCACGCCTGCATACTGCTTTACTGCCTGCACCATGGTAAGCCGCTCGAAGGGCTTTCCCAAATCTATCATTTCCTCCGCATAGGGAATCAGCGTAGTACCGCACACCTCTTCTGCCACATAGCGGAACATGTTTTCCGTCAAATCCATCATGCCGTGATAGTCCGTATACGCCTGATACAGCTCCATCAGGGTAAATTCCGGGTTGTGTCTGGTATCAAGGCCTTCGTTACGGAATACACGGCCAATTTCAAATACCCGCTCCATGCCGCCTACAATCAGCCTCTTCAGATACAGTTCCAGGGAAATGCGAAGCTTCACATCCTCATCCAACGCGTTGTAATGCGTTTCAAAGGGTCTTGCAGCCGCACCGCCTGCATTGGACACCAGCATGGGGGTTTCCACCTCCAAAAAGCCCTGTCCCTCCAGATACCTGCGGATGGCGCTGATAACCTTGGAACGCTTCACAAAGGTATCCTTCACATCCTGATTCATAATTAAATCCGTATAACGCTGCCTGTAACGGATATCCGTATTTGTCAGTCCATGGAACTTTTCCGGAAGAATCTGCAGGCTCTTGCTCAAAAGGGTTACCTCGGCAGCATGGATGGAAATCTCGCCTGTCTTGGTCTTGAACACCTCTCCCTTTATGCCCACTATATCGCCTACGTCATATTTTTTAAAATCTGCATAGGACTCTTCGCCGATGCTGTCCCTTGCCACATAGGACTGGATGTTGCCCTGCAAATCCTGTATATTGCAGAAAGAAGCCTTTCCCATAATGCGCTTCTGCATGATACGCCCTGCCACGGTTACGGTCTGCCCTTCCAGGGAATCAAAATTATCCTTCACTTCCAGACTGTGATGACTCACATCGTATCTGGTAATCTGAAACGGGTCCTTGCCCGCCTCCTGCAAAGCTGCCAGTTTTTCCCGCCTCACCTTTAAAAGCTGGTGGATATCCTGCTCCTGACCGCCGCCGTGCGCCTGTTGGTTTCTTCCATTGCCATTCTGTATATCTTCCACGTTTTGTACTCCTCTAATTAGACCTTTGAATCTCCAGTACCTGATATCTTAATATGCCTGCCTGGGTTTCCACCTCCACGGTATCGCCCAGCTTGCTTCCAATCAAAGCCTTTCCCACAGGGCTTTCGTTGGAAATCTTGCCTTTTAAGCTGTTTGCTTCCGTGGAACCTACAATTTTGTATTCCAGTTCCTCGTTAAATTCCAAATCCATTATCCTTACTTTGCAGCCGATGTTGATTTTGTCCAAATCCACTTCGTCTTCTACCACTACTTCCGCGTTTTTCAGAATCTTTTCCAGTTCTTCTATACGCGCTTCTATATCGCGCTGCTCATCTTTTGCAGCATCGTACTCTGCATTTTCGGACAAGTCGCCCTGCTCCCTTGCCTCTTTGATTTTCTGGGCAACTTCCTTACGTTTGACTACTTTCAAATCGTGCAGCTCATCTTCATATTTTCTCAAGCCTTCATAGGTCAGAATATTTTTTTTAGATTCCATGATATACGCCTTCCTGTATCTATATTTGGGTTGTCTTGGGTTTGGTTACAGTACACTAGAGTAACGTACGTATTATACTGAATTTTATGCACAGTGTCAAGTTCGGATACCCCTTAAAAAGGTTTTCATATCAATATATCTTACATTTTCCACCCTCGCACACAGTCTTGCCGCATTTTTTTTGTCCGTGTTCGTGCTTATCCATACCCATGCGCCCTTAAACAGCCCCGGTACAGCCCCGTAAAGTTCCTCACCCGCCACTGCCAATTTTCTTCCTGCGGCGGGAATATGCAGTTTTTTCATATCTGCCGCCACATCTATCAGACATCCGTATTCCTGAAAGAGACTTTCCCTCAATTCCAGAATATCCTCCGTTTCTTCTGATGCAATTCCGATATATCTGGTGTTTTTTACATAACGCCTGATAATATCTTCCGTTTCCATCTCTTCGTCAGGCAGTAAAATCAGCGCGTCAAAAGATACCTGATAATACTTTATCAAAAACAAAAGCCAATCATGGGAGATGGGTTCCGCCCCAACGCCCAGAAAATTCTGCGCCTTCTCCTGATACAGATAGTATACTTCCCTGCTCTGGGGCGGGATGGGCAGTCCCTTAAAATATTCGGAAAACCTCTCCGCCGTCCACTCCTTTTTTTTGTAACAGAAAAAAGGAAGAAAGACTGTATACAGCACAAGCAGGGTTCCCGAAACCGGCAGGCTTTCCTTTTCTACATGATACTCCCATTTTCCCCTTCGCCGCTTTTTTCCCCTTCCCTCTTCCTCCAAAATAAAATGAACGACAGTCATCTCTTCCATACCGCTTCCCCCCGCTATTGAAGATATGCCGCCGTCGTTTTTTTTATACTTTTAATCGGGAAATATTTTGTCCAATCCCCCTAAAAGTTCCTCCATGGTCTCCATGGAATTTATCATCTGCCTAAATCTTGCCGAATTGGGATATCCAGCCGTATACCATGCCAGATGCTTACGCATCTCCCTGACTCCCGTGTACTCGCCTTTCACGGAAAGCTGCAACGTGGCATGCTTTCGGATAATCTCCTTTACCTCGCCGGCCGAGGGCCTTGGAGGAATCTTCCCGCATTCCAGATATTCTGCCACTTCCCTAAAGAGCCACGGATTGCCCTGCGCCGCCCTGCCAATCATGATGCCGTCACAGCCCGTCTGCTCCAGCATTTTTTTTGCCGAAAAGGCGTCCGCCACATCCCCGTTGCCTATCACCGGTATGCTGACGGCTTCCTTTACCGACCTGATGCATTCCCAGTCTGCTTTCCCGCTATAGTACTGCTCCCTTGTCCTGCCATGCACGGCTATCGCCGCCGCGCCTGCACTTTCCGCAATCCGGGCAATCTCCACGGCATTCGCATGGGCGTCGTCAAATCCTTTCCTGATTTTCACGGTGACAGGTTTTCTGATGGCGCGGGCAACCTTGTATACAATCTCTTCCACCAGCTTCGGGTTTTTCATCAAGGAACAACCCTCCCCGTTATTTACCACCTTCGGGACCGGGCAGCCCATGTTGATATCCAGTATGGCAAAAGGCCTCTCTTCCACCTTTTTCGCCATTTCCGCCATAATATCCGCGTCCGAACCGAAAAGCTGTAAGGACACAGGCCCTTCATCAGGATGGATTTCCATGAGTTGATTGGTATTCTTATTGTTATAATAAATCGCCTTTGCGCTCACCATCTCCATGCAGAGAAGCCCGGCTCCCTGTTCTTTGCATAACAGACGGAACGGCAAATCCGTCACGCCCGCCATGGGGGCCAGAACCGCCTGATTGCAAAGCTCCACATTTCCGATTTTCCATTTCATAGTTATCGTTCCTGTCTTCTGTTCTTTTCATAGATGGCATAAAGACCGTCTAATGTCAGAAAGCTGTCATAGATATCTATGCTTTCCGTGGCATCCGCAATAATTCTTCCCATGCCGCCTGTCGCCACAACCTTTAAATCGCTGTAGCCGCTTTCTTCCTTTACCTTTTTAACGATATATTCCGTCTGCCCAATCTGACCGTAAATAAGTCCTGCCTGCATACTGCTGACGGTATCCTGTGCAAGGATGGTTTTGGGCTTTTTGATTTCTATGTTGGGAAGCATGGCTGTCCTCTCCCACAAAGCCTCCGCGCTGATTCTGACTCCCGGCGCCGTAATGCCCGCCTGAAACCTGCCGTCCGGACTTACCAAATCATAAGTGGTGGCAGTGCCGAAATCCAGCACCAGCACCGGACCGCCATACTTTTCATATGCCGCCACCGCATCCACGATACGGTCCGCACCAATGGCACGGGGATTTTCCGTGGAAACCTTGATGCCGGTTTTTATGCCGGGACCTACAATCAGCGGCGCATTGCCGGTATATTTAACAAGCGCGCCCGTCAGGGAATGCATGATATCCGACACCACGCTGGCAGCAATGCTTCCTTCTATCTGCCCCAGTTCTATCTGCCGTATCTTCAACATTTCCATCAGCAGGACGCCATATTCATCCGAAGTCCTCGGCGTCTTGGTGGTCATCCTGAACGTTGCCTTTAAAGTTCCGTTATCATAGACACCGCAGGTTATATTGGTATTTCCGACGTCAATTACCAGAATCATGATTTTCCTCCAATAATGCACTGATATCCTCATGCAGGATAAAAACCCTGTAATACAGACTCAGGCTTTCCAGCAGTTCCTGTCTCTTTCTGCGCACTTCCCCGACCATAAGGCCGCTGCTGATTTCATCATAGTAAATATCGTCATCATCGGCATTGGTTTCCAGCGACACACTTCCGTCCTCCTCGAAGACTATGGAAAAAACGCCTCCCACCTCTTCCGTAAACAACACGCACAGAATATGCAGTTCATCCTTGATGGAATCCGGGATGCCGTTAAATTTCTGGTTGAAATAGTATTTCATCTCATAGGAGTTGGCGGCGCAGAGTACCATCCTGCCGCTCTCTTCCTGTTTAGACATATCCATAAATGCCACGCACTGATACTTCCCCGGCAAAAACCTTTTGCAGGTTGTTTGCAGAGTCTAAGACCAGCAGTTCTCCTTTTTCATTGATTCCCCGGGCTGTCCCCGCATACTCCCCGGCAGGCTCGAGCACCTGCACCTGTTTCCCGCAGTTGACCAAGGCTGCATTGTAGGCTGTAAGAAGAAGCGACATATCCTGCTTTTCCATAAAAAGGGCATAGTCCTCTTCAAACCGCTCCATCACCCTTTCCAAAAGCAGCGCCCTGGATATGGAACGCCCCAGTTCCGCTTCCAGCGAGGTGGCTTTTTCGGCAAGTTCCGGGGCAAACTCCTGCTTCTTTACATTGATGCCCACGCCGATGACAACATGCTGGATGTACTCTCCCTGCAGACTCATCTCGGTAAGAATCCCCGTCACCTTCCTGCCGTTTAAGACAATGTCATTGGGCCATTTAATACCGGCCTGCACATTGCAGGCTTCTTCCATGCCTTCTTTCACGGCAAGCGCCATCACAAGGGTAAGCATGGAAGCCTTGTCCGGATTGATTTGGGGCCGTAAGAGCAGGGTAAAATACAGATTATGGCCGGGAGGGGATACCCATCCCCGTCCCCTCCTGCCGCGGCCCGCCGTCTGGGACTCTGCAACCACCAGCGTACCGGCAGGCGCATCCTCCTCCGCCAAAAGCTTGGCCGTCACATTGGTGGAGCCGACGCTTTCATAAAATGCAATATGGCGTCCCGCCCATTTCGTATGGATACGGCTTTCCAGTTCCGCCCTGCCGAACACATCCGGCTCTGAAGCCAGACGGTATCCCCGGTTCTGCACCGCTTCGATGGGATAGCCCTCTTTTTTTAACTGGTTGACTGCCTTCCAGACAGCCGTCCTTGTCACATGGAAATGCTCGCACAATTCCTGTCCCGATATATAATCTTTGTTCTCCCGAAGCAGGGAAAGTATTTCTGCCTTCATTTTTCCCTCCATGCCTTTCGCCGCGTCTCAGAGCGTAGCTGCCATAACGGCCTTGATGGTATGCATACGGTTTTCCGCCTCGGCAAACACCACGGACTGTGAGGACTCAAAAACCTCATCCGTCACTTCCATTTCCTTGATACCAAACTTTTTACTAATCTCCATGCCGATTTTCGTGTTGAGGTCATGGAACGCCGGCAGGCAATGCATGAAAATCGCCTGTTCTCCTGCATTTTCCATCACCTTGCTGTTCACCTGATAAGGGGAAAGCTCCCTTATCCGGCTCTCCCATACCTCATCCGGCTCTCCCATGGAAACCCATACGTCCGTGCAGATTACGTCCGCACCTTTCGTTCCGTCCGCCACATCCTCCGTCAGGGTTACGGAACCGCCCGTTTCTTCTGCAATGGCCCTGCACCTTTCCACAAGTTCCCGTGACGGAAAATATTTTTCGGTGGTACACGCCGTAAAATGCATTCCCATCTTTGCACAGGCTGCCATCAGGGAATTGCCCGTATTGTAACGCGCGTCTCCCAGATAAGTCAGCCGGATGCCCTTTAAATATCCGAAATGCTCCCTGATGGTCAAAAGGTCGGCAAGCATCTGGGTGGGATGAAATTCATTGGTAAGACCGTTCCATACCGGGACACCGGCATACTTTGCAAGCTCTTCCACGATTTCCTGACCGAACCCCCGGTACTCGATGCCCTCATACATGCTGCCCAGAACCCTTGCGGTATCGGCAATGCTTTCCTTTTTGCCTATCTGGGAGCCTGCCGAATCCAGATAAGTCGTCCCCATTCCCAAATCATGGGCCGCCACTTCAAAGGCGCAGCGGGTACGGGTGCTGGTCTTTTCAAAAATCAGGGCTACGTTTTTGCCTTTCAGGGTATCCACCGGAATGCCCTTCTTCTTTTTGTCCTTGTATTCTGCTGCCAAATCCAGCAGATATGTAATTTCTTCGGGGGTAAAATCCAGAAGCTTTAAAAAATTGCGGCCTTTTAAATTCATGTGTTTGTCCTTTCTTTTCTGTTCTATCTTTACGGTGAGCCGCCGGTTGGCGCGCCTGCTGCCGTACATTACTGTTTCGGGCGCATTATGCCAGACATTGCAGGAAGCCTTTGGCAAAAATCATGTCAGCAATGGCTTCCATGATTTTAAGTCTTCCTTTCATGGCATAAAAGGCCCGGCACAGTAATGTACGGCAGCAGGCGCGCCAACCGGCTCTTCAGGCACCGTCATTTTACAGAAATACTCGGAGTCCGCTACCGGGGCGGATTCCGAGTGTGCATTTAATGCGTATTCTGTTTTGTGATATCTTATTTGTCAGCGATTTCCCTGAAGGTTGTGGCAAAAGAGGCCACGCCTTGTAAGTCGGCGGGGAGAAGAATCTTGGTGGCTTTGCCGTCAGCGGCTTTTTCAAAGGCTTCCAGACTCTTGATTTTGAGGACGGCTTCATCAGCGCCGGCTTCTTTTAACATCCTGATACCGTCTGCATTCGCCTGCTGCACTTTCAGGATGGCTTCCGCTTCACCTTCCGCCTCGCGAATCATTTTTTCCTTTTCTGCTTCCGCACGCAGGATAGCAGACTGTTTTTCAGCCTCAGCACGCAAAATTGCGGATTCTTTTTCACCTTCGGCTACAAGGATATTGGCTTTCTTTTCACCCTCTGCCCTGGTAACAGCTTCACGTCTTTCACGCTCTGCCTTCATCTGCCTTTCCATCGCATTCTGAATCTCTGCGGGAGGAATGATGTTCTTCAGTTCCACACGGTTTACTTTGATGCCCCACGGGTCGGTTGCAATATCCAGCGCTGCGCGCATTTTGGTGTTGATGGTTTCACGGGATGTCAGCGTCTGGTCCAGTTCCAGTTCACCGATGATGTTACGGAGCGTGGTAGCCGTCAGGTTTTCAATCGCCATCATGGGATTTTCCACGCCGTAGGTAAACAGTCTGGGGTCGGTAATCTGGTAGAATACAACGGTGTCAATCCTCATGGTTACATTATCCTTGGTGATAACCGGCTGGGGCGGGAAATCTGCGACCTGCTCCTTTAAGTTTACTTTTCTCGCCACCCTGTCCAGAAAAGGCACTTTAATGTGAAGACCCACAGACCAGGTTCCCTGATATGCACCGAGTCTTTCCACCACATATGCCTGTGCCTGCGGCACAATCTTGATGCAGGAAATCAAAATGACCAGTAACAACACTATCAATGCTATGATAATCCATTCCATTTTTACTTTCTCCTTTTTCTTTTATATTTTGGGTTCTACAATCAATTTCACGCCGCTGATTGCACAGACAATCACCACGGTGCCGACGGGTATTTCCAGGTTTTCGTCCCTGCTCCTTGCCGCCCATTCCTGTCCGCCTACCGTTACCTGTCCGATGCCTTCCAGATTGTTGATTTCACTGATGACAATCGCCTGCCTGCCCACCATGCTCTCCACATTGGTCTTAATCCGGTCCTTATTAAAATACCGGACTGCAATCGGCCTGGTAAATAACAGCAGAACAATGGAAACCACCAGAAACAACGCAACCTGTATGACAAGCGGCGCATGAACCGCTGCGGCAATTGCCGCCACCAGCGTGCCTGCTGCAAACCAAATGGTTGTAAGTCCCATTGTCGCCAGTTCTACAATGATAAATACAATCAAAAGAACCAGCCATACAAACAGCATATTTTGCATTTTACCCTCCAATCCGAACAACTACATGCCTCTGTCCCAGAAGCTGCTGCCCTTATATAGTTTTATATTACTACACCTTGCTTTATCGGGCAACCACTTTTCACGCACGTTTTCTTCTATAATGTTACCAAAGCGCCACTTTATCATACCTTTCTGTGCTATTCCTGCAAGACGCCTTCCGGCGTTTTCCAACCATACCAGAAAAAACGGCACAGCCTGACTGGCTATGCCGTTACTTCCTGTTATTTAATAAAATACATGGTTGCCTATAACAAGGCCTTCCCTGCCGTTATTACGTCTGAAGTGCGTCAAATCACCTACATTGGAAACCCCTGAAATGGCTTCTTTTGCAGCGTCGATACAGCTCTGCTTAATCTTGCCGGATTCCAGCACCCTGTTTACCTTACCGCTCTGTGCAGGCGTAAACTGACCGGAGGCGTAAATAACGCCATGGATGGTATCGGGATATGCCCCGCTCCTCACACGGTTCATGACTACCGCGCCGACCGCAAGCTGTCCCTCGTAAGACTCCCCGCCTGCCTCGCACTGAATCAGCGCCGCAAGAAGCAGAGTCGTGTCCGCATCGGTGGTAAACTCGCCATAATTAACATGACGCTTTGCTTCGGCTTCCGCCGCTTCGCGTTCCTTGATTGCCTCCATCGTTTCCCCGGAGTCAATTTTAAATTCGATGGTGATATATTCGGTGGAAACATATCCGTCCGTGCCTTCATAGTCGATACATGCCCATCCGTCCTCGCCGACCGACAGCACTTCCACCTCATCCCCATAAGGCAGCACGCCGTAAAATTCTGATTCCGTGGTGGGCGCCGTCCTGATTTTCAAGCCGTTGTCACTGTCAATGTGGGCAACCGTCACACCCACGCTTGCCGCAAGTTCTTCTGCTTCCGCACCAAAGAGCAGATATTCATCACTTGCCCATCCAATCAATTCTCCTGACTGGATTTTGGTCCAGCCGTCCCTTCTTTCCAAAATGGTGCCGCCGCAGTCCTTGTACAGTTTACCGACTTTTTCGGAATCTGCATCGGGCTCCAGACGCACATTCAATGCACTGCTCACATTCGCCATGACAAGCTTGGACTCTTCCTTGATGGTAACCGCGCTCAAATCCAGGTTTAACTCTTCCGCCGTGGCGTTCACTGTTTCCGACGCGTTTGTCACGGCAGGATTCAACACCGCCGAAGCGCCTCCATTGTAATGAATCAGGTAATTCTTTACGCTGCCAGCTTCCGCAATCATGCTTGTATGAAATACTAACACCAATGCCATACACAAAGACACGGCGGATACAAGCAGCCTTCTGCTTCTAAACATATACCTTTACCTCCAAATGTAAAACTTACTTTCCTGTACATATGCACCTCAGAAATGGTGCCATACCTTATAATTATGCCAAAGTTATTACATTTATTACAAATTTATTAAAATTTGTTACGGAAGTATCATAGCAGAGGTTTTCCGATTTGTCAAGTTTTTGGAAAATGGGTGATTTCTTCATATGCATGTCGGCGCCCGGGGCGTGCATTTGATTCCATAAAGGACCGTGTAAAAACACCGGCATTTGGATACCGTACTTTGGTATCCTACGTGCCGCTGTGTTTTTACCCGAGCGAGAGCGTGTCCTGTTGGAACAAATGCACGCCCCGGGCGCCGACATGCATATGAAGAAATCTGTTTTCCTAAAAACATTTACAAATTACGGGATTTTTCGATACAGGCTTCCATGGCGTTTATGACGGCGGCGCGGAGGCCGGATTCTTCCAGTACTTTTACCGCTTCAATGGTGGTTCCGCCCGGGGAGCATACCATGTCTTTTAATTCTCCGGGATGAAGGCCTGTTTCCAGTACCATTTTGGCGCTGCCGAGCACGGACTGCGCTGCCATCTCATATGCCTGTTTTCTGGGGATTCCCGCAAGAACTGCGCCGTCGGCCATCGCTTCAATAAACAGAAACACATATGCAGGAGAACTGCCGCTGACGCCGACTACGGCGTCCATCATGTGTTCAGGCACTTCATTTATCGTTCCAAAGGAGGCAAGAAGCCGTTTTACCTGCTCCATTTCTTCATCGGAAACCGCATCTCCCCGCACCGCTGCGGTACAGCCTTCCAGAACCATCGCCGGCGTGTTTGGCATACACCGGATTAGTTTTATCCGGCGTCCGAACAATCCTTCTATATCAGCCATGGTCTTTCCGGCGGCTATGCTGACAACCACCGTATTTTCTTTTAAGCTGTCCTTAATCTCCCCGATAACTTCGGGGAAAAATACGGGCTTCACCGCCAGAAAGAGGATGTCGGATGCCGCGGCTGTAGATGCATTGTCCGCCATCGTCCGGATACCGAACTCTTTTTTACACCTCTCAAGCGTTGCCTGCGTCTTTGCTGAACCGCAGATTTCGTCAGGGGATACTATATTTTTTTTCAGCATGCCGCCTATCATGGCACGCGCCATATTTCCCAATCCTATAAAACCTATCGTCATTGTAAGCTCCTTTCTTATTAACTTCAGATTTAATTTCTTTGTCTTTTTGCCTCGTATAAAAGAAGGGCTGCCGACACGGCTGCATTCAGGGATTCCACGCTTCCTTCCATGGGAATCTTTAAGCAGAAATCCGCCGCTTCCGCTGTCTCTTTCTTCAGGCCTGCCCCTTCATTTCCGATTAAAAACGCCGTCGCGCCTTTGTAGGAAAAATCGTGGTAAAGGGTTTCTCCTTGTAAGTGCGCCGCATAGACAGCCACCCCTGCTTTCCGCATCCGGGCCAGCGTGTCCGAAAGTGTTTCTACATATATAAAAGGAACCCTGTAAATGGAACCCATCGTAGCGCGGATTGTCTTGGGATTAAAGATATCCACCGTCTTGCTGCTCATGATAATGCCGCTTATGCCCGCCCCTTCACCGGTCCGCACTATTGTCCCCAGATTTCCAGGGTCCTGCAAATCCTCCAGCACCAGGTACAAGCCGTTTTTTCCCCTGCAAAGCACCTCGTCCAGTGTATATACGGGCTGTTTTAATACCAGAAGCGCTCCCTGGGGGGTCTGGGTGTCAGCCGCCCTTTTCATAACCTCTTTCGTCACCAGTTCAAACCGGACATCTTCCAGCTTTTTCCATAACAGATGTTCTTTTTCATTTTTTGCCTGTTTTAGCCGTCCGGCAAACTCTTCCGTGAGATAAACCTCCCGAATCCATTCCACCGGCGCTTCCTCCAGCATTTTCACGCCTTCTACAATAAACACGCCGTCCTTCCTGCGCTCCCTTGCCCTGCCCTGCCACTGTACAAGCTGTTTGATACGCGGATTCCCTATACTTGTAATCATACCTGCTCCCTGTGCCGCCTGCTTTTTAGCGGCTTCAAAATCTGCAACATGTGAAAAGAACCCTGCTCAGTCCAGTTCCCAGACCTCCCAAGGTTCTTTTCTATAGCTGCGACAAATTATTTGGATAAAAGCTGACTTATTTCGTAGGAGTACTCCGGTATGGCCTTTGTCATGGCAAGCGCTTCTTCAATGTCAAAGTCGACAAACTGCCCCTTCTGGTACCCTACTACTCTCTTTGTTTTGCCTGCAATCAAAAGGTCTACCGCATACGCGCCCATAATGGAAGCGTAATAACGGTCCTTGCAGGTCGGGCTTCCGCCACGCTGCATGTGTCCCAGTATGGTAGCCCTCGTTTCTATGCCGGTTGCTGCTTCAATTCTCTTTGCCATGGAATTGGAGTGCCCGATTCCTTCCGCATTGATGATAATATGATGTTTCTTACCCATCTTGCGTTTTTCTATGATATTGTTGATAATTGCCTGTTCATCATAATCATACTTTTCAGGAAGCATGATATCTTCCGCGCCGTTTGCAATCCCGCACCACAGCGCAATATACCCTGCGTTGCGCCCCATAACCTCAATGATGCTGCATCTTTCATGGGAAGAAGAAGTGTCCCGCACCTTGTCAATGGCTTCCATGGCGGTATTGACTGCGGTATCAAAGCCGATGGTATAATCGGTGCATGCAATGTCCAAATCAATCGTCCCCGGCAGGCCGATGGCATTGATGCCGAGTCTCGACAAAGCCTGTGCGCCACGGTAAGAACCGTCCCCGCCGATGACAACCAGACCGTCGATTCCGTGCTTCCTGCAGATATCGGCGCCTTTCTGCTGCACTTCCGGATTTTTGAACTCAGGACAGCGGGCCGTTCCCAAAATGGTTCCGCCCCTCTGGATAATATCTGAAACATTCCTTGTTTCCATATCTATAATTTCTTCATTAATAAGGCCCATGTAGCCTCTTTCAATTCCCTTTACGGTCAATCCCCTGGCTATCGCGGTACGAACCACGGCACGGATTGCGGCATTCATTCCGGGTGCGTCTCCGCCACTCGTAAGTACGGCGATTGTCTTTACTTGTTCTGCCATGCCCAAAACCTCCTGTGCAATTTCCTCTATTTTAATCCTTTTTAGTGCGCTTTTCAATCTTTTTTTGATTTTTATTGGTAAAGTATCAAAATTCAGCTTTTTGTTACCACCTTTACGTTGTCTTCGCCGAACAGACTGCAAAGACTTTGCAGAAGCGCTTCATCCGCCCTGACCCACTTGTTTCTGGGAAGCTCCTTTTTGGCTTTCGGATTTTCCACGTAGATTACGATGCCGTCGTTTCCTTCTGACTCCGCAATGGCGGCAAACAGCTTTGCTTCCGTTTCCTGATAGGCTTCCACTGTGGGAAACTTAATCCAGATATTTTTTGTAAGCAAATCAAAGGGCTGGATACGCTCGCAAATCAGTTTTCCGTCCTTGTCCTCCTCCACGGAAACCCTGCCCTGGATAAAGACCTTTGCATCCTCCGTCAGAAAAGCGGCGTTCTTCTCATAATCCCTGGGGAAAACCACAACCTCCACCGTGCCTACCAAATCTTCGATGGTAAGGAAGGCCATTACTTTATCATTCTTTGTGTATTTTATGGTTTTGTCCGATATTATGCCGCCAATGGTTACATTTGCGCCATCCCTTAATGTAACGGCGCCCGTTTCTTCATCCAGCGCAAAATCAGCCGTCGTGGCGGATATCTTTTTGCGCCATACCCCTTCATATTCCTCCAGCGGATGGCCGCTTACATAAATGCCCAGGACTTCCTTTTCAAAGTTTAACCGCATTTCTTTTGAGTATTCCCCTACATTCGGAAGCTGCACGTCAAAGCTTTCCTTTACATCCTCCTCCACAATATCGAAAAGGGAAATCTGTCCTGCCATATTGTTTTTCTTGTCCTTCTGCACATGCTCCATGACCTGGACATACACGCTCATAAACTGTTTTCTGGTTCCCCCAAGGCTGTCCAGCGCACCGGCTTTTATAAAATTCTCAACCGCCCTTTTATTGATGTCCTTGTCCGCCATGCGGGTAATAAAATCGTTCAGGTTGGTAAACGGGCCTCTTTCCTTTCGTTCTTCCACCACGCTTTTGATGACCGGCCATCCTACGCTTTTGATTGCCGTCAGGGCATAACGAATGCTTCCCTGCGACACGGAAAAGCCGCTTTCGCCTTCGTTGATGTCCGGCGGCAGGATTTTGATGTCCATGCTGCGGCAGACCAGTATATACTCGGAAACCTTTTTGGAATTGTCAATCACCGAGGTCAGAAGCGCCGCCATAAACTCCACCGGGTAATAATACTTCAAATAAGCCGTCTGATAGGCCACCACGGCATAGCAGGCCGCATGGGATTTGTTAAAGGCGTATTTGGCAAAATCCATCATATCCTCGTAAATCTGTCCCGCAACCTTTTCACTGATGCCCTTTGACACGCATCCGGGCACGTTTTCCTCCTCGTTGCCGAATATGAAATTGGCGCGCTCCTTCTCCATGACGGACTGTTTCTTTTTGCTCATGGCACGGCGCACCAAATCGCTCCTTCCTAACGTATAGCCGCCAAGGTCCCGCACAATCTGCATTACCTGCTCCTGATACACGATACAGCCGTATGTGGAAGACAGAATCGGCTCAAGCTGGGGACACGAATAGGTGATATCCGCGCCGCTGTTCTTTCCCTTGATGTATTTGGGGATAAAGTCCATAGGACCGGGACGGTACAGGGAAATCCCTGCAATGACATCCTCCAGGTTTTCCGGCTTCAACTCCTTCATGAAGTTTTTCATGCCGGCGCTTTCCAGCTGGAACACCCCGTCCGTCTTTCCCGTACTCAGGGAATCCAGCACTTTTTTGTCGTCATAATCAATATGGTCGATATCGATGTGTTTTCCGGTACCCTTTTCTATCAAATCCACGGCGTCTTTTATGACCGTCAGGGTGCGCAGTCCCAGAAAATCCATCTTCAAAAGCCCCAGTTCTTCCAGCGTCGTCATGGTAAACTGGGTGGTGATGGAGCCGTCCGCCCCTCTGGAAAGGGGAACAAACTCATCCGCCGCCTTCTGGCAGATTACCACTCCGGCCGCGTGCATGGAGGTATGGCGGGGAAGACCCTCCAGACGCTTGCACATATCTATCAGGTGGCGCACCTGTTCGTCGCTGTGATACAGATTCCTGAACTCCGGGTTGATTTCCAGCGCCCTGTCTATGGTAATGTTTAACTCAAAGGGAACCATCTTGGCAATGGAATCCACAAAGGCATAGGGCAAATCCATGACGCGCCCCACGTCCCTGATAACGCCCTTCGCCGCCATCGTACCGAAGGTTACAATCTGCACCACCTTGTCGGCGCCGTATTTGCGGCCCACATAGTCGATGACCTCCTGTCTTCTCTCGTAACAGAAGTCCACGTCGATATCGGGCATGGAAACACGCTCCGGGTTTAAAAAACGCTCAAACAGCAGGTTGTAGCGTATGGGGTCGATATTGGTAATCTTCAGGCAGTACGAAACCACGCTTCCCGCGGCAGAGCCCCTTCCGGGTCCTACCGGAATGCCGTTTTCCCTTGCATAATTGATAAAATCCCACACAATCAAAAAATAATCCACATAACCCATGGTGCGGATGACGTCAAGCTCATAATCAAGACGCTCCTGCAGGGTCTGCCCTGTGTTTCCGGCAGGCGCGCCGGCGTCCTCGTACCGTTCTGCCAGACCGTCCTTACACAGCTTATTGAGATAAGTCCATGAGTCATACCCTTTTGGCACATCATACTTTGGCAGCTTCGTCACGCCAAACTCAATTTCCACATTGCATCTGTCGGCAATCCTCTGGGTGTTTTCCACCGCCTCCCATGCATAAGGAAACAGACCTTTCATTTCCTCTTCGCTTTTTACAAAATACTGGCCGCCCTCGTAGCGCATACGGTCTTCATCCGCAAGCTTTTTGCCCGTCTGCAGGCAAAGCAGGATATCGTGGGAATCCGCGTCCTTTTCATAGGTGTAATGCACGTCGTTGGTAACCACCAAAGGGATATCGAGTTCCCTGCTCATTTTTAACAGCTCCGTATTGACAATTTTCTGCTCCGAAATGCCGTGGTCCTGCATTTCCAGAAAGAAATTGCCTTTTCCGAAGCAGGCTTCGTATTTGCGGGCCGTCTTTTTCGCCTCATCCACAAGGCCCTTTACGATATACCTCTGCACTTCCCCCGCAAGGCATGCCGACAGGGCAATAATGCCTTCATGGTAGCGGTTTAACACCTCCATGTCGACACGGGGCCTGTAATAATAACCTTCGGTAAATCCCCGGCTTACAATTTTCATCAGATTGGCATAACCCGTATTGTTCTCCGCAAGCAGCACGAGATGGTAATACCTGTCCTCACCGCCCGTCAGTTCCTTGTCAAAACGGGAATTGGGCGCAACATAAACCTCACAGCCCAAGATGGGCTTGATGCCCGCTTCCCTAGCCGCCTTATAAAAATCTATGACGCCGTACATGACGCCATGGTCCGTGATGGCCGCGCTGTCCATTCCCAGCTCCTTCACCCGTTTTACATATTCCTTTATTTTATTGGAGCCGTCCAGCAGGGAATATTCCGTGTGGACATGCAGATGGGTAAATGCCATAATTTCCTCACTCCTGCGCTGCTTTTGCGCATACTATTTTATGCGGTCCGCCATGGTATAAAACTGATAATAGATGCCTTCCTGCCTCATCAGCGTTTCATGGCTGCCCTCCTCCACAATGCCTTCATCAGTCAGCACCAGAATGCGGTCCGCATTTTTGATGCTTGACAGCCTGTGGGCTATGGTAATGGTCGTCCTGCCCGCAGATAGCTTATTCAGGGAAGCCGCCACCGCAAATTCGCTTTCATTGTCCAGCGCCGAGGTAGCTTCATCCAATATCATAATGGGGGGATTCTTTAAAAATACCCTTGCAATGCTGATGCGCTGTTTTTGTCCGCCGGACAGCTTCACACCGCGCTCTCCCACATAGGTGTCGTAACCGTCCTTCAGTTCCATGATAAAGTCATGGGCCCCTGCTTTCTTTGCCGCCTCCACAGCCTCTTCCCTTGAAGCGCCGGGCGCGCCGTATAGGATATTCTCCATAACCGTACCGGAAAACAGGTAAACGTCCTGCTGCACGATACCTATATTTTTCCGAAGGCTCTTTAAGGTAAAACGCCTGATATCCACGCCGTCTATGGAAATTTTGCCGCCGGTCACATCGTAAAACCGGGGAATCAGGTTGCAGAGGGTTGTCTTGCCCCCGCCGGAAGGCCCGACGATGGCAAGTTTTTCTCCCGGTTTCACCGAAAGGTTCAGGTTGCGGAATACCCTGTTATGGTCATCGGGATATTCAAAGGAAACATCCTCAAAGGTAATCTGCCCTGCAGGCTTTGGCATCTCCACCGCGTCAGGCTCGTCAAAAATCTCAATATCCGCATCCATAATCTGCAAAAAGCGTTCTATGCCGGTAAGCCCCCTCTGGAACTGCTCCGCAAACTCTATAATTCTGCGGATGGTGGCTATCAAAGTAGACACATACATGGTATAAGCCACCAAATCCCCGGGGGTAATTTTCCCTTTTATCACAAAAATGCCGCCGGCCAGAATGACCGTCAGATACATCAATCCGTCAAAAGCCCTCGTTGCCGTCTGGAACGCCGCCATATAACGGTAGGTTTCTTTCTTGATTTCCAGAAACTCCAGATTGCCTTTTTCAAACTTTTCCACCTCCACCTCTTCATTGGTAAAGGCTTTCACCACTTTCTGCCCAAGCAGGCTGTCCTCTATGGCGGCGTTGAGTTCGCCAATCTGCCTTCTCTGCTTTGCAAATGCCCTCCTGCTCCTCCTGTTCAGTTTGATGCAGGTAAAGGCCATGACAGGCACAATCACAAAAACAAGGACGGTAAGGGGCAGGTTGACCGTCGCCAGGATAATAAATGCCACCACAGCCTTGATGCCCGCGATAAAAAACTCTTCAGGACAGTGGTGGGAAAACTCCGTCACATCAAACAAATCATTGGTGATGCGGCCCATAATCTGCCCTACTTTTGTGTTGTTGTAGTATGTGTTGGACAGCATCTGCAAATGCCCGTACGCATCCCGGCGCATATCCGTTTCTATCCTCGCACCCATCACATGCCCCATATCCGCCATGTAATAATTTGCCAGACAGTCCACCACGCGAAGCGCCAGGTATAAAAGCGCCATTTTGCCGACCACGCTTACCGTAAGAGCCGCCAAATCCTCTATGGCTGTATTGGTGATATGCCGGATAATCATCGGCAGCACCAGCTCACACAGAGTTGTCAGCGACGCACAGGCCAAATCCGCCGCAACCACTTTTTTATGCTTTTTATAATAAGGAAGAAAGCGCTTAAACAGCTCCCCTGTCGAATATTCTTTATTGTCCATGTTTTTTGTCCTTTTCCCTCCTTTAAGAGTACCATTTCTTTTTAGGGGAGTCAATCAAAGAACGGTTCCAAAAAATCTTTTATCATCCGTGCGTAGGGATAGCTTCCGTTTTCATTGGTAACACCCACATAACCCGCATGGGTATATCCTTCCATCACGCGGTAAGTAATCTGATTCCTGTCATATTGATGGGTTTCCATGGTACGAATCAGCAGTTCATTCTGTTCGCGCCTTCCGGGTATGTCGTTATCGGAAACCACAACCAGAAACCGCTGGCTTTTTACAACCGGTTTCTCCCCCTCCAGATAGTACAGCGGCGCCGCCTCATCAATCCTGACCGCCGCAGGGTCCCATCCCCGCTCCCGCAAGACATTAAAATGCACGGTGGGCTGCCCTGCATCAAAAATATACCCGTCTATTTCCTTTTCATCCACGCCGCATTCCGCCAAAAACCGCGGACAGAAATGGAGCATCATGGAAAGATAGGCACCGGCCGAAACACCGCCCACAAATACCTTTTCATATGCGGTATATTCCCCCACATGCCCAAGACACCACGCCACGGCTCTCGCAGCGTCCTCGATATACTGCGGGAAAACAGCGCCGGGATACATGCGGTAATTTGCGCTTGCAACCGCAACGCCTTCCTCCGCCAGCTCCCTGCAGACGCCCTTATCGTCCGCCTTATCCCCGCTCTCCAGCCCTCCGCCATGAAAATAGACAAAAAGGGCCTTACATTCTTTCCTCTGCGGCAGGTATAAATCCAGCCCCCCGGCCTCTCCCGCCCCCTCCTGGTAAATCAAGTTTTCCACTATCCGTACCATGCACACTTACCTCCCTAAAACCACTCTTTAAAGAAACATGATGAAATTGCTCTTATTTGCCGTATTCAAAAGCAGCTCGTGGAAATTAGAAAGACCAGGGACTTATTGTTGATGACTGATAATCCATTGTAAGATTTCTTTTTCACCAATATCACCGGATGCCAATGCAAGGATTACATCACTTAGCTCCTTTTGACTGTAATACATTTCATGTCCATTTAATGCCAGAAAAACCAACATAACATGCGCGCCAAGTCTTTTGTTTCCGTCTAACATTGCATGGCTTTTTACCAATCCAAAACAAAGCCGTGCCGCCTTTGCCTGAATGCTTGGATAAAGCTCTTTTCCGTCAAATGACTGAAACGGATTATTTAACGCTAAATCCAACATTCCTTCATCACGAATACCGTCACTTCCTCCGGTAGCTTTTATTAAACTTGCATGAAGTTTTAGTACCTGTTCTTTGCTTAAAACAATCATTTTGCAAGAACCTCATATGCTTCAGTATTCTGTTTTATTAACCGTTCAGATATTTCAAAAACTTCTTCATTACCGGCAACTTTAACTTTTTCTGCTTTACTGAAATCAATGACCAAATATCTGGGAACATTGTTTTTCAGAATAACCGCCGTTCCATGTTCGTCAACTAGCTTGACTACTTTTGAAAAATTTTGATTTGCTTCTGTAATAGAAATCATTGTGTTTGTATCTATTGTCATTCTATATGCACCTCGCTTTCAGTTATAGTATATGCAAATTCTAGCTAGAATACAAGCTATTTGATGCATTTTAAGATTACTGTATGATAGGAATCTTCCCTTGTGAGTCACCCATCAGGGCAAAAACAAGGGAAAATACGCAACACCCCGCGCCGATGGAAGGTCGGCGCGGGGTGCGGAAACTTATTCTACTCCAATATAGTTTTACAGATATTTTTTCAGGACATCCACCTTATCAAGCTGCTCCCAAGGCAAATTCAAATCATTGCGCCCAAAATGCCCGTAAGCCGCCGTCTGCTTGTAAATAGGACGGCGCAAATCCAGCATCTTAATAATGCCTGCCGGACGAAGGTCAAAATTTTCACGGATGATTTTCACCAGTTCCAATTCAGAAAGCCTGCCCGTGCCAAAGGTATCCACACGGACGGAAGTAGGCTGTGCCACACCGATTGCATAAGAAAGCTGAATCTCACATTTATCAGCAAGTCCTGCCGCTACAAGGTTTTTGGCCACATAGCGCGCCGCATAGGCAGCGGAGCGGTCCACCTTTGTGCAGTCTTTGCCTGAAAATGCGCCGCCGCCGTGACGGGCATAGCCGCCGTAGGTGTCCACAATGATTTTACGGCCTGTCAGTCCGGCATCCCCGTGCGGTCCGCCGATTACAAAACGGCCCGTGGGATTGATAAAATATTTGGTGTCTTCATCCAGCAGTTCTTTCGGAAGAACAGGCTCAAACACATATTTTTTGATATCTTCATGAATCTGTTCCTGTGTGACATCCGCATCATGCTGGGTGGAAAGCACAACGGCCTCCAGCCTGACCGGTTTTCCGCCCTCGTCATACTGTACGGAAACCTGGCTCTTGCCGTCCGGCCTTAAGTAAGGAAGCGTGCCGTCTTTGCGCACCTTCGTGAGCTGTTTGGTCAGTTTATGTGCAAGGGAAATGGGATAAGGCATATACTCTTCGTTTTCATTGGTTGCATAGCCGAACATCATTCCCTGGTCGCCGGCGCCTATGGCTTCCAGCTGCTCTTCCGTCATTTCACTTTCTGCGGAAGCTTTCTCCTGCTGTCTTGCTTCCAGCGCTTTATCCACGCCCATGGCTATGTCAGACGACTGCTCGTCTATAGCTGTCAGCACTGCACAGGTATTGCCGTCAAATCCGTACTCAGACTTGTTATATCCGATTTCCACCACCGTTTCCCTGACGATTTTCTGGATATCCACATAGGCGTTGGTGGTAATTTCCCCCGTAACAAGCACAAAGCCGGTGCAGCTTGCCGTTTCACAGGCAACACGGCTCATAGGGTCTTTTTCCATAAGGGCGTCCAGAATGGCGTCGGAAATGGCGTCACACATTTTATCGGGATGGCCTTCCGTTACAGACTCTGACGTAAATAACAATTTTTCTTTCTCCATTTTTCTCCTCCGTTCCGCTGCACATGCAGCTGCATATTTCCACAAAACTGTGGATAAAAATAAGTCCGCTTATCACTCTAAGCGGACCCGATACCTTGATAATCAAATCCTCTTATTGTTCGACCTGTACCATGACAGGATTTGCTCGCTCAGGGAGGCACCTTCCGCATGTACGGGGTTGCCGTGGCTTCACCGATCCTATGTATCTCCACCACTCTGAATAAGAGAAATATTTGCAGGATGCAAATTTACAATATGGAATTTTCTTATCTATACACAACAATACTATGACAAAACCGCTTTGTCAACCCGTTTTCAATCTAAATTTCTGCAAACTTCTGTCAGAATCTACCTTTTCTATCTGCGCCCCCAGAAGCTGCAGCTTCAGGTGGAAATCCTCGTAGCCGCGTTCGATGTAGTGAACCTCCTCCACAACCGAACAGCCTTCCGCCGAAAGCGCCGCAAGCACCAGCGCCGCGCCGGCGCGCAAATCAGGTGCAGAAATGCGGGCGCCTGTGTATTTACCCACGCCGTCCACAATGGCCGTATTGCCCTCTACCTTGATGCTGGCGCCCATACGGGTCAGTTCATCCACATATTTAAAACGATTTTCAAAAATGCTTTCCGTCACAATGCTGGTTCCGCTTGAAAGAGCCAGCGCAACGGTAATCTGCGGCTGCATGTCGGTGGGAAATCCGGGATAAGGAAGGGTTTTTACATGCGTGTGCCTGAGGGGCTTTGCCGCCACAACCCGGACCGCATCGTCGGACTCCTCTATTTCGCATCCCAGCTCCAGCAGTTTTGCCGTTATGGACTCCAGATGTTTGGGGATAACGTTTTTCACGGTAATGTCACCTTTTGTGATGGCTGCCGCAAACATGAAAGTGCCCGCCTCAATCTGGTCCGGTATAATGGCATAATCCGTACCGTGCAGATGAGTAACGCCCTTGATACGAATCACATCCGTACCGGCTCCCTTGATATTGGCGCCCATGCTGTTTAAAAAATTGGCCAAATCCACCACATGCGGTTCTTTCGCCGCATTTTCTATAATGGTCTGTCCTTCGGCAAGAGCCGCCACCATCATGACGTTGATGGTCGCACCTACGGAAACCACGTCCATGTAAATATGGCTTCCCCTAAGATGCTCTGCCTGTGCCTTTATCAATCCATATTCAATTTTTACTTCAGCGCCTAAAGCACGAAAGCCTTTTATATGCTGGTCAATCGCCCTGCAGCCGATATCGCAGCCGCCCGGAAGCGCTACCTCCGCCCTTTTATATTTGGCAAGCAGCGCGCCCAGAAAATAATAGGAAGCGCGTATTTTGCGGATATTGTCGCCATCCACCAGAAGACTGTTTATCCGGGCCGCGTTCACTGTCACTTTATGCCGTTCTTCCCGATTTATCAAAACACCGATGTCCTGCATGGCCTCCAGCAGTACATTGGTATCCCGCACATCCGGCAGGTTCTCTATATGCACGGTTTCATCCGTCATGGCGGAAGCCGCAATAATAGGAAGCGCTGCGTTTTTGGCGCCTCCTATCTCCACTTCACCGACCAATGGATTACCGCCCCTGATTGCGTATTGTTCCATCTTTTCCTTTCCATGCGTACTGCACACTGCCTGCAATACAGCACTTTCCGCAGGTCCCGGTTACTGACCCTGAATCTTTATGCATAAGTGCAAATTAAAATCTTAATAAAATCTTCATTTTTACCATTATATAACTATCCTTCTCATTTGTAAACGGGAATGCCTGTTCGATATTTCCGTTGCCGTTATCACTCGAGATAAGACAGAGGATTTACCTGTGAACCGTTTATCAGCATTTCAAAGTGCAGATGCGGTCCCGTGCTGACGCCCGTGTTACCGCTGAGGGCTATTCTTTGTCCCTGCGATACGTTTTGTCCTACGCTGACCAGCACCTTGCTCAGATGGGCATAGCGCGTCTGTCTGCCGTCTTCATGGTTTATATAGACGACATAGCCGTAGCCGCTGCCCCAGCCGGCCTTTACGACCGTACCGCCGCAGGATGCCACAACCGCCGTACCTGTAGGCACAGCCCAGTCCACACCCTTATGGTAAGTGCTTGCCCCCTTCTTGGGCGCTTTCCTCCTGCCAAAGCCGGAAGTCTGCCGGCCGCCGGAAATAGGTTTGATATAGGTAGGCGGGATTATCGTTCCCCTCTCCACAATCTTGGGAACGGCCGCCATTATAACTTCTTCCTTCTGGATATCCCTGCCCACTTCCTTATTGTTGCGGTAAGAAATGATGGCTACCACCCTCCTGAAACCGGCGCTGGGCTCCTGTATGGTCTTAGTCTGGGTTGTGTACCAGTCATCCCTGTCCACATAAATAATATCCGCATCATATATTTCTTCATAGTACATTTGTTCCTGCCTGTCCACGGAAAGTTCAGGCTCCGGAATGGTAATGATTAATTCCTGTCCTACACGGATGGTGGTATTCTCGTTTTCCAGCGCATCGTTCATCGCCACAATCTGGTCCATGGGAATATTGACCTTAATGGCAATTTCGGAGAGCGTATCCCCGGAGACTACCTCATACACGGAATTGACCGCCTGCTCCTTAATGACTTCCTCCAGAGCCTGGTCAAACGGTGTGAGCTGCGCGGTATCCAGATAGGCTTCCACAATCTCCACCTCTTCCGCAAAACCCATGCTGATAAGGCCGGTTTCATAATCCTCAAAATCTTTCTCTTTGGAAGGCTCCACACCGTCAAACATGGCATCCATGGTTTCGGTAAAACCGCCTTTTATGGCAGGCACATTGCAGGCCTGCACTTCATAGACGTCCTGCTTCCCGGTATCTGTTATCTGCGTTGTCAGCACATTGAACTCCCTGCCCTCCGCGTGTACCAGACCGACCTGATACCTCTCCTCGGTATCATACTGGTTCACTGCAGACTGCAGCAGCCGGACCACCTCATCCCTGCTTCCAAGGTTTACCATGTAATTATTTACCTTCATTACATAAGAACGCTGTAAGGTTTCCCTGATACTGCCCTCCAGTACAACGCCCATGCGCTCCTGTATCTCTTCATCATCATCTATCCTGCCCCAGAGAACAGCGTTGCCCTCCAGTTTTAAGTCCGCATCCATAAACACCAGTTCATCGGAATCCGAAACCAGTTCCCTCCTGGCCTGCTGCAACAGCTCTTCCGCACGTGCCGCTTCCCCAATCACACCTATTTCATTCCCATTCAGGAAAATGGTAAAAATATTGTCACCGGTGTCTTCCCATTTGGTGTAACTCGGTAAAAAGAGAGCCGCTATGAAAAGTATGCCCGCTGCAAGTTTTATATATGTGTATCTAAGCCTTTTATAGTACATGGTAATTTTTTTCAACATCTTTATCTCACCGTTCACAATTTTGTAACAATCAACAAACCCATTTTATCAGTATTTTTTTTAGTTGTAAAGATACAGTTGCAAAGGATATAATGAATATCATGACAAAAGGAGGCAGGACCGTGAACCAGATTATCTTCCATATAGATGTCAATTCCGCATACCTTAGCTGGAGTTCCCTGAAGCTGCTGTCTGAGGGCAGCGCCACGGATTTGCGGACCATTCCGTCGATTGTGGGCGGCGACATCGAACGCCGCCACGGCGTTGTGCTGGCCAAATCCATTCCCGCCAAATCATACGGCATAGTAACGGGCGAACCCGTGGTAAATGCCGTCAAAAAATGCCCCGGCCTTACCATTGTTTCCCCTGAACATGCTTTTTACGAGAAAAAAAGCGCGGAACTGATGCAGTTTTTGAATGATATCTGTCCTGACACAGAACAGGCAAGCATAGACGAGTGCTACATGGACTTTACCTCTGTTTCCCATCTTTATCCGTCTGCAAAAGAGGCAGCCGTCTCCATAAAAGATAGTATATACAGGCTTTTCGGTTTTACCGTTAACATCGGGATTTCCGACAGGAAAGTACTGGCAAAAATGGCATCTGATTTCAAAAAGCCAAATTTGGTACATACGCTGTATTCCCACGAAATCCGGGAAAAACTATGGCCGCTTCCGGTATCTTCCTTATTTATGTGCGGACGCTCCAGCGTGGATACCCTGCATAAGCTAGGCATCCTTACCATCGGCGAACTCGCCAAAACGGATTCCTCAATACTGGTTTCCCATTTAAAAAGCCATGGAATGCTTCTTTGGAATTATGCCAACGGCATCGACGATTCAAAAGTCATGTCACAACCTGCAAAACGAAAAGGTGTCGGCAATTCCGTAACATTAAGCCGGGATGTCACGAAGCGGGAAGAAGCGGCACATACCCTGCTTAAACTTGCCGAATCCGTTGGCAGCCACCTGCGCGCCTCCCATGAGGCAGCAGGACTTGTCTGTCTGGAAATCAAATACAGTTCTTTTCAATCAGTATCCCACCAGATGACGCTGGAAATTCCAAGCGCATCCACAAAAGTGATTTACCAGACTGCACTTTCCCTGTTTGACGCCGTCTGGAACCGCAATCCCATCAGGCTTCTCGGCATCAGGACTTCCCGGCTCGTTCCCGAAGGAGAACCGGTGCAGTTATCTTTGTTTGACGGGCAAAACTCCTTAGCTGAAAATGAAAAACAGAAAAAACTGGACGCCGCCCTTGACGCCATCCGGGAAAAGCACGGCGCCGACGCCGTCTTCAGAGGAAGCCTGCTTCCTTTCAGGGAACAATAAACAGGCGCATACCTGCCGAAACCGCCGTAACGGACTCCCGACAGGCACGCGCCTGTTTTTCACTTTTTTCTCCCGCGTGGAACTTAGAACTTCTTAGCGAAATGCCCTTTGGCATGAGCTTTAGAAGTACTTTTCACGCTATATCCAAATGTCCCCAGCAGGTTTCCAATGGTATAATATGCACCGTGGGAATATACAATCGGCTCTGCCTCCTCCAGATGGAACTTGTTTTTTTCATCCATATACGTTTCATCCACATGAACTGCCGCAACCTTTGCCAGAAACATGTCATGGGTGCCAAGAGGTTTTACTTCGGTGACCTGACATTCTATATTGACCGGACTCTCGGCTATCAGGGGCGCCTGCACCACCTTGGCAGGCAGAGGCGTCAGATGAAGTTTGCGGAATTTATCCACATCCCTTCCGCTTTTCACGCCGCAGTAATCCGTCGCAAAAGCAAGCTCTTTTGTCGTCAGGTTTATCACAAATTCTCCTGTTTCCTTTAACATATGGTAAGAATAACGCTCCGGTCTAACAGAAATGGATACCATGGGCGGGTCACTGCACACCGTCCCCGCCCACGCAATCGTCAATATATTATTCTTGCCGTCTTTCCCTGAAACACTGACCATAACTGCCGGAAGCGGATACAGCATATTGCCCGGTTTCCACAACTGTTTTCCCATCTTATCTCCCGCCCTGCCTTATATGATATGCAGGTAAACCAGCACCTGAAATGCAATTCCGGCAACAGCTGCCAGCAATGCTGCAACTGATATCCCCGTGACGGCCTTCAAACTGCCGGATACGGAAGCAAGATTCTTGCCCAGGATATCGCTCTGTTTTGCAGTCTCATCCACCACCACTGCCTGTACATTACGGTATACTTTGACATCTTCCTTATGCACATGGTCCGTAAGCTGCTCCATCTGTTCCGTCAGGATTTTCTTTAATTCTGCAAGCTTTTCGTCCAGTTCTTCCATATCGCGGGGCGCTGCCTGCATTTCCTCTATTTTTGCAATGCCTGCCGCAACCAGGGATTCTATGTTTGCCGCATTCTGCTCTGCTTTATCCGCACCCTGCTCCATCATTAAGGCGCACTGCCCTACTCTGGCCGCGCTCTGCTCCACCTTCATGACCGCCTGCTCCATCCTGTCAGCGCTCTGCCTTGTGGTTTCGAGACCCTGCTCCAGTTTAGCCGCATTCTGCCCCATGAGAACTGCGCTTTGCCCTATTTTCTCCGCATTCTGTGCCAATTTTTCTGCATTTTCCGCATTTTGTCCACTGCTGTCTTTTATCTGCTGCAGCAATGCCTCATATTCGGCATTTTGCTCTTTAAAACGGGAAAGTTCTGCTGCATCGGCAGCCGCATTCGCTTTAATCATTTCCTGCGCATTCAGTTTCTGTGCCAGCTTGTCCATAAATGTGTCCATCCATTTTCCTCCAAACATATCCCTACCACTTTCGTATTCCACCTGTAAACGCCCATTTGTTACATAATTATAGTTTATTTTATCATTTCCACAACAAAAACACAACAGGTAACTATCTTCTTGAGTTTGTGCAAATTGTATACTTTCTATTTTGTCCCAAACCTTCTTTTTGTATATTTTACTGTTTCTTTACATCCTGTTCATAGTTTATTCACATTTCATTGTTATACTATGTCTATCAAAGATGTGTGAGCAAGTAATGTATTCATTACGCACATAGATAAATTTTTTCATAATTGCCCTGATGCGATTTTGCATCAGGGCACTCCTCATTTTGGGACCATTCAGCTATTAAAAAAGGAAAAGCCAAAAGGCCTTTCCTTAATTTACATTCACTTTACTCAGTTTTAATATTTCTTCATTCAGAGACAACATCCTGGCATCCAAATCCGATACCATTCTGGCGCACTCTATCAATTCCTCTTTAATTTTCTCCGGTGCATCCCCTTCAAATTTATAATGCATCTTATGCTCCAGGCTTGCCCAGAAATCCATTGCTACCGTGCGAATCTGTACTTCCACTTTTGCTTCCGCATTCCTGTCCGACAAATATACCGGCACGGAAACCAGCATGTGATAGCTTTTATAACCGCTTGCCTTGGGATAAGTGATATAATCTTTTGTGGATAAAATCACAATATCTTTCTGCTCTGCAATCATGGCAGCTATCCTGTATATATCAGAGGTAAAGGAACAGATAATCCTGATGCCCGCTATGTCATTGACATATTTTATCATGTTTTCAATCGTAGATTCATAACCGTGGCGTTTTAACTTTTTAACGATGCTTTCCGGCGTCTTAATACGCGACTTGATATGTTCTATGGGGTTGTACCTGTGTACATGCTGAAATTCATCATTCAGTATCTCCATCTTCGTCTGAATCTGTTTCAATGCCGCTGAATAAATGAGATTGACCTCTTTCCAGCTGTCCACACCATTATCCTTGTAATCGCTCCACTCCATCTGTCAAAACTCTCCTTGCCGTTTCGTAATCCCCCTATCCTGTTCTCCCCTTTTCTTCATGTAACCCGTGAGCAGCGCACCGCTTTCTACCCTTAAAAACAGTATAACACATAACGAATTTGATTTGTATATTATATACAAGAAATTAACATTTATTTAAGATTTTATGTCTATTATTTTGTTCCTTTCCATCAATGACATCTTGTGCTTTTTTTGTTATGATAGGAATGATATGAAAAATAATGCAGAGACTTCAGAATAAAAGGAGAAGGAATATGTTTCGTTTATGGGCCAAAATTTTCAAAGACAACCGTTTATTGCGGGACACCGTTATTATTGACAACGGCACGGATACCCGTACCCACAAAATTTTTCATGCCCTGGACGAAATCTGCTATCAGTTTGACCTCGGAAAACCCATCTGGCTGGACGCCACGGTTGCCGATTTTAAACGCCACGACCGCGCACGCTTTACACAGGATAACTTTATAGAACCAATAGATTTTGACTATTTGGAGATACATGTTATTGAAGAGGACTGATGTCCTCTTTTTTTACCTCAGATTTCCAGTATTTCCGTATTTTGCAAAGCGGCTGCCCCGGCGTGCAAAATGCGGAAATTCAATTCGGATTATTATTGACATCTCCCTCTTTATGGTGTAGTATTGCATTATGTTATATGTGGTTTTGAAAACTATATCATGATATATGCGTGTATTTTTATGTAATTGTGGGAACATATTATATATACTTATCCATCAAGGAGGTTTTTATTATGCAAATTACAATTCGTGAACCCGGCAGCGCAATCACTCATTTTATCGGCATGATGGCCGCTGTATTTGCAATGGTTCCGCTATTAATTAAAGCGGGAATCACTTCCGACAGAAACCACTTTATTGCCATGTGCATTTTTATGTTCAGCATGATTCTGCTTTATGGCGCCAGCGCCACCTATCACTCCGTTAACTTAAGTGGTAAACCCCTGCGGGTTTTTCGCAAAATTGACCATATGATGATTTTTGTCCTGATTGCAGGCTCTTACACCCCGGTATGCATGATTGTGCTGGGCGGCAGGGAAGGCTTTACACTGCTGGCTGTTGTATGGAGCATTGCCATCGTGGGCATGGCGATTAAAGCGCTCTGGATTACCTGTCCCAAATGGTTTTCTTCCATCCTGTATATTGCAATGGGGTGGGTTTGTGTTTTTGTGTTTGGCAAGCTGTTTCATACACTGCCCGTGGCTGCTTTTCTCTGGTTGTTGGCGGGCGGCATTATTTACACTGTGGGCGGCATTATTTATGCATTGAAATTACCTATCTTTAATGCCAAACATGCCTATTTCGGTTCCCATGAAATTTTTCACCTGTTCTGTATGGCCGGAAGCGTATGCCACTTTATTTTCATGTACCGGTATGTTGCATAATTATTACACCGTTGCTTATAAAAAGCAAAGGCATACACAATACGGCGCAGAAAGCAGAAATGCTTTTTGCGCCGTATTGTGTATGAAAATTCGGGCTTTTGGATTTTTCCGGTATTGCCATTTTCAATTTTCCGCTTCCAGTTTTCCGCTTTCCAAAAGAGGATGTCACAAAACAACCCTTTTCACTATGTCAGGCTTTTTACAGGATGCAGTTCTATGTATCCCCTGCTTCCGATTGGCTCCAACTGAATACGCGGATTTTCTTTGTCCCAGCAATATCCGGACGGCTGTGGGTTATACTTCTTTACCGCATCCCATATCTGTTCTATTGCCTCCCCGAAATCAGCCTCTTCAAAGGGTTCGCCTTGAAACATGATATATTTACATTTTGGCAGTTCAATAATCTCAAATCCTTCCGGAATTTCACCTGCATAGTCCGTGGAAACCTCGACGCCCTGCACATATTCGGATGTACCAGGTGCAATAAGCCCGTCAGGCAGCCACAGACATACCGGTTCTCCACTAATGGATTTTATGCTGGTTAATATTCCCCATACGTCGCATCCTACTTCTTCACAGTACTTCCAATAGTCCCGGGCCTCTTTTCCCCTCTTGATAATCGCCTTTCGGGCAGGTCTTTCCACCATCTGTACAAACACGGTTTTTACTTCTTTCATAGTTGTATCCCTTTCCTTTCTCGCATATTTTACGCCATAAGGCTTAAACAGGCAGATTGGCGTCGGGCATACAGAATACTCATAAGGATTGCATCCAAATTCGCGAAAGAATGCCCTCTGGTATCCGTCCACACTTTCATATCCCGCATCCAGTGCCACATCTATTATCCTGACTCCTTCATCCCGTAACCGCAATGCCGATTTTGACAGGCGAAGTCTTCTGATATACATGGACGGCGTCATATGCAGTAATTGCACGAACAGCCTATAGGAATACCACGGGGAATACAGGGATGCCCTTGCCAAATCCGCCATGGTAATGTCCTCTGTCAGATTTGCTATAATGTAATCCTGCATCCTTTGAACGGCTTCTATATGTTCTTCCAACTGATACCTCCCTGCACTGTTTTGAATAAAAGATACAACATTTATCAAAAAATATCTCGACTTTATTTGCCATCCTTATATCTGTCCCCTTTGCTCCACTGCAAATTCCAGCTGACAGTCAAAAGGCTCTGCCTCCACATGCTTTTGATGATACATTTGTGCTTCGACGCATCCCATTGTTTTATAAAAAGCCTGTGATTCCACCGCTGAATGGGACGATATGTAAAGTTTGGCAGCCCCTTTGCTTTTTGCCCATTTTACCGCTGCAAGAAACAACTCTTTTCCCATCCCGTTACCACGCATATCCTCGGAAACATGTATGCTGGACAAATCCAGATATCTATGTTCTCCCCCGAATAATCCTGATTCAACCGATACAAACCCTTTCAGGCGTCCGTCATAAAATGCGCCGTACACAAAACCCCCGGAATCAACCGTATGTTTCAGACAGACTGTCAATGTTTCATAGTCTTTCTCAGACCAGTCGTCGATAAAGGGGGCATCCCTGACAAGCCATTTTCCATTTTCTTTTCTCCAGCATTTTGTCACCACCTGATGACGGATAAACGTCGAAAATAACTCCCTGCATATTTCATCCCCGCGTATTTGTCTGTATTCTATCCTTCCATCTTCAAATCCCGGCATATCCTCTCTCCCTGTTGTTTTCAGTTCTGCATTTTTATTTGTTCTCCTTCTGCCTTCGGAAAACATATCAGTGTATCCTTTTCCAGATTTTCCTTATGCATATCTATCGCAGAAATCTGGTGATTATCATAGGTAGTATAATAATAGATTCCTTTGTCCGCATTGCAGCACGATGTATATATGGTAATTTCATACTTGCCATCACCCAAATCACAGCAGCCCCGCTGCTGCTCCACCGCATTGAGGATATGGAAAAACTGACTGACGCTGTCATTTTCCCCGTCTTTTGACACCGAGTTCATTTTGGTAAACACGGCCCTGACAAACCGGGATTGTGAAGACAAATCCCCCGGAAGGCCGATTGCTCCCATCCCCCTGCTGTACTGCTCCAGGTCCAGCCCCGGCGCAAAAGCATTTCCGGGCTCTTTGGCAGAAATATTTATATAATTGCGCAGTCCAAACATCTGCATCTCAAAAGGCGGATTATTTGTCAAAACACCGACAGGATTGTCATATATTTTAATGCCATCCCGTACCGATTCCACCGTTATGGCCTTTTCCCTGTCCGAAATTATCCAATGTAACTGCGCAACAGGCAGTTTTTCGTTGAACGGCGTATTCAGCAGATTCATTTTTCCAATCAGCCCTGCTGCTTCCTCCACGGTGGCACATTGGCAAAGTATCCACGGAATAAACTCAAACTGCGTAATATTATCCATTCCGGCTTTTTTATCATGGTAAACGGCATTTCCCACAAAATTCAAACCGGCCATGCCCAATCCTTTTTCATTGACGGCATCATAATAAAGGGGATATTCGCCCTCCACATGCGCCATGCCGATAATGGCATGGTGGCGTTTTATTTCTCCCTGCTCCGTAAAATGGAATACATAATTGCTGGGCGTAATTACCACTTCGTCCCCATATGAAAATTCATAATCCAGGGTACGCCCAAAATAAAAATCCTTAGTTTTATAAGTTACAGCTGTGCACATACTGACGCCTTCCTTTCTTCATATTGCAAATAGCTTCCCATAAAGCGCGCGCGGTTATTCCCATTTTAAAACAATTCATCCAGTAAAATATAGTAACGTATTTTTTCCCATTCCGGTTCCATTCCCAATTCCCTAAACAGGAGCATCTCGTCAAATTCCTTATAGGATTGGTTCCCGTTGTATTTGTACCCGCCGCTATAATTATGCGACAGGCTCCTGTAACACAGCGCAATATCACACCACTTATCCGCTATGCCCATCCGTCCTAAGTCTATAAATCCGCTCACTTCACTTTGATTTCCGAATATATTCGGAAGACAGTAATCCCCGTGGGACAAAACCGGTTCCTCCTCCGGTTTGTTTTCACGCAGCCATTGGAGCAATTCCGCAGGGTCCCTGAAGCCGTTTTTGCCAAAAGTATCCGGCTCTACATTATCCATGTCCACCAGACCGTCTTCTATGATTTGCTCTGCTCTCAATAACTTGCAGGACAGACTCTGGTCGCATGGGCAGTCTGATACATCCATGCTCCACAGCATTTTCAGTCCATTTGCAAGCAGCTTGCACAAAATAGCGGGATTTTCCATGTATTCAGACGCACATGCCATCCGGCCGTCGCATTTACTCATCAACAGGTATGACTTGCCCTCCACCACCTCACGGACATACGGCACCGGGACCGGAAGCCTGCCTTGCAGATACTGCATCATCCGGTATTCATTTTCGGCTTCCTCATTATAATCCTGCACCTTTAAAACTTTGTTTTCAAAAATGAGGACCGATGAGCCCGACATACCGATATTGTCTGTTTCATATTCCTCACTTGAAAGCAAATTGCGTATTTTATCAGGTATTAACATTTTGCCCTCCGAATTTTATCAAAGCCTCCACAATTTGAGCTTTTGTCTTATTCCCGTATATATTTCCCAGACAACTGCCTTCTCCGATATCTTTCATGATTTTGTCAGCTTCCGTCTCGGCAGTCTCTTTTGTATATCTTCCCTCGTGAAAAATAATTTCCCCGTTCTCCAGTTCAATGATACTTGCACAATACATTCGCCAGTGTTCTATTGATGGATTCCACGCCACACATTTGTCATTGTCCCAGTTCCGTATTCTAAAACAGGTATTGTAATTATCCTCTTTTGCCACCCTCATCATCCATTCGCTTAATTGTTCATCAAACAGGTTTACCTGAATCTCAAAATGGTTTTCTTCCAGAACCTTTATCAACCCTTTCAGTTCCTCTTCCCCTTTTATATGCACTGCAAAATCCGTATTGCTGTTTTCCTTATTTTTTATAATGCTATTGATTCGTTCCATACCGGTATCCTTTCTGCCTCCTTGTGACAAACATTTCATTTATAACTGCTTAAAACAGGCTTTCAGTTCTGCTTTAAGTTCTGACATATTCTCCTCCTAAAAAAATTCCGATGAGCCATCCCGCCCATCGGAATCAAATTTTGATATTTTTTACCTGCCAAACATCCTCGTAATCAGCGAATCATCCTGCATTTTCCTGCGAAGCATACCCATACGGTAATCTGTCAGTAATTTGTTTTTCTTTTGCTCGGATACTGCCTTCGGTATATCCAAATCTTCAATCCTGCTCCTTGCTCCCACCAGATTAAGGGATGCCCCCGTGTTATAATTGTAGGCATGTTCTAACGCATTGGTGACTGCTCCCGTACCGCTTCTTGCCTCACTGATTTTTTTCATGGCATTGTCAATGGCACTGATATCAAACTTCCCGGTGACGTCATACCCGTCTATACCAAGGGACTTTAACGTCATGTTCTCCATCTGGATTTTCATGCCTGAACCGTCCGCATTGGCTGCTATATCCATATCCGCCATACTGCCGTCCAACAGTTTCATTTCATTGAACTGCGTTCCTGCCGCCGTATACTGAATCCCTTCTAAAAGCTGGTCAACTTCCTTTTGAATCATCTGCTTTTCGGAATCGCCATACAATCCGTTGGAAGCCTTTATGCTTAACTCGCGGATACGCTGCAAAGAATCCTGCATGGAGCCAAGCGCTCCGTCTTTGATATTGGCAACACCGATACCGTCTTTGATATTGGATGCCCCGACATCCAGTCCGTTGCTGTTTCTCTTTAACTTATTGGCAATCGCAAGCCCCGACGCGTCATCCGCTGCAGACCGGATTCTTTTCCCGCTGGCTATTTTTCCATATATAGAGTTTACACTGTTCATACCCTGTATTCTCATGCGTACTCCTTTCCTGCACAGAAAAATCGCACATTATTTCCATATTCTTACTTATATTATAATGCATCCGAATATTTGTTGCAAGTAAATTTGGTGTAATGTTTCCACATTTTGTACGGGCGGCAGCGGCGGTGTATTTGATTCCATAAAGGACCGTGTAAAAACGCCGGCCCTTAGAGGTTGTCCTATAACCTCTTATGTGCCGCTGCGTTTTTACCCGAGCGGGAGCGTGTCCTGTTGGAACAAATACACCGCCGCTGCCGCCCGTACAAAATGTGGAAACGACCTATTGGTGGAACATTTGGATTGCTTAGTCCTCGTAACCGTTGGGATTCTGGCTCTGCCAACGCCAGGAATCTTCACACATTTCCCGTATGCCATAGCGGGCTTTCCAGCCGATTTCCTCGTAAGCTTTTTGGGCATTGGCGTAATTGGCGGGAATATCCCCTTCTCTGCGCGGCTTTATGGAATACGGAATGTTGATGCCCGTGGCTTCCTCAAAATTTTTGATGACCTCCAGAACACTGTAACCGTTGCCGGTTCCCAGATTATAGATGCAAAGTCCTGCGTTTTCTTCTATTTTTTTCAATGCCTTTACATGGCCGTCCGCCAAATCCAGCACGTGGATGTAATCCCTGATGCAGGTGCCGTCCGGCGTAGGGTAATCGTTTCCGAACACGCCGAGTTCTTTGAGCCTGCCCACCGCTACCTGTGTGATATAAGGCATCAGGTTGTTGGGAATGCCGTTGGGATTTTCCCCGATGGTTCCGCTCTTGTGCGCGCCGATTGGATTGAAATAGCGGAGAAGAATCACATTCCATTCGGGGTCTGCTTTCTGCACGTCCATAAGAATCTGCTCCAGCATGGACTTGGTCCAGCCGTAGGGATTGGTGCATTCTCCTTTCGGCGTTTCCTCCGTCACCGGAATCTGCTCGGGCGTACCGTATACGGTGGAGGAAGAAGAAAAAATGATGTTCTTGACATGGTGCTTTCTCATCACATCCAGCAAGGTAAGCGTGCCGGTAATGTTATTGTTGTAATATTCCCATGGCTTTTGCACGGACTCTCCCACCGCTTTTAACCCCGCAAAATGGATGACAGCCGTAATCTGTTCTTTTGTAAAAATCTTTTCCGTGGCCTCGCGGTCCAAAATATCAGCCTTGTAAAAAGTAACCTTTTTTCCTGTAAGCTTCTCTACCCGTTCCAGGGATTTTTCACTTGCATTGCTCAGATTATCCAGCACTACCACATCATAGCCTGCATTTTGCAGCTCCACTACCGTATGGCTGCCGATGTAACCTGCGCCTCCCGTCACCAAAATAGCCATTCTGTTACCTCCTTCATCCTTTTTGCCTGTTTATAGTTCCACACCGTTTTCCTGAAGCAATGCCCTTGCACTTTCCACGGAATCAACGCCCGTCTTATTCTTGATGGGCGCAAACTCTTTGCTGCGCACCACTTCAAAGGGCAGGCAGCTTTCCATCTCATGTATCATGTCAAGTACAAGATTTTCAAACTTATAACCGTTAGGCTGCTCCGGTTTTATCATTCTCCCCTGCTCATCCATATAAGGGATTTTCTTTTCTACCACGTGCAAAGGCAGTTTCTTTTCCGCCATCTTGTGTAATGCTTCTTCCTGAAACAGATAATTCAGGATAACGCCGAACTGATAGGCAGGACTGCCCTTTTCATCCTTTGCATTCATCAACTCGTCTGTCAGTTCATAATATTCCACAATGGACGGCCTGCCGTCTTCCAGACACATAACGCCCACTTTTTCATCCGGCGCATTTTTCTTTACCACCTTGGAACCGACCACGCATTTCTTATCCACAACAGCGCCCACAAAAACCGGGTCTGCAATCCTTTGCAGCACATTGTCCACGGCAAAGACATTGAGCCATTCAATTCCTTCTTTCTTTACAATGTCAAGCATTCCCGTATTTTTCATGGAAATGTACCAGCCTCCGTTGCCGTTTGGCGAGGCAGACATCCTGCTTTTGCTTTCCATGTATATCTTTCCGCTGTAATCTGCCGCCGGCGCCATCTCCTGTTTGAAAAAGTGGACATACTCCCCGCGATACCCGAAAAACGAATGCTTTGTCAGAAACTTCACTGTCGCATCATGATTTTTGTCGCTTGTCATCACAAAAAGATGTATCCAGGTATCTGCCTGCTTCACCACTTCCAGCAGGTTGCCCACAATCCTTTCAAAGATATAGATATCCTTCGTAATGCCGATATTATACATCCCCTTGGGGTCATCGGAGCCAAGCCTGGTGCCCATGCCTCCTGCAAGCAGCACTGCCGCCACCCTGCCCTCCCGGATAGTCTTAAGGCCGATTTGTTCGTATTTGTCCCTATCTGCCTCTATCTCATCAAGCTCCATTGCCTTTAACGGGGTAATCTTTCCTTTTACTGCCGTTTCCCCTGCATGCTTGCAGGACTGCACCACTGAAAAATCCGTTTGGGCAATCTGGTCCAGGAGAACCTGCTTTTCGGTTTCATCCAGTTCATCATAATACTTAAGAATATGTTCCTGACCGTACTCCTCCAGAATCTTTTTCGCCTGATTGTAAGTAATTTCCATTATTTACCTCGTTTCTGCGCTGTTTTGGGACAGCAGATGCGTTCATTTTTATATACTATAGTATATCTTTACCGGAAGATTTACGCAACATAATTCTGCTTCCGGAATATCCCCATTTTACATTGCGGCAGCCCCGGCGTGCATTTGATTCCATAAAGGACCGTGTAAAAACGCCGGCCCTTGGATGCTGTTCTGTAGCATCCTATGTGCCGCTGCGTTTTTACTCGAGCGGGAGCGCGTCCTGTTGGAACAAATGCACGCCGAGGCTGCCGCAATGCTAAATGAGGAAATTCCATATTTCTACCTGTATTTGCGCACAGGTACAAGTATATTTTGTCCACGCGAATCATATCTTGCATTAGGCAGACAACTTGCCAATACCTTATCTGGGGGGACTTTATGAATACCACACAACATACAGATTTTTCAGTCCGTGGACAGAATGTTTTGGAGGAAGGTCACAGAAAAACGGCGCCGCAGCGTTTTCTGGAGCAGTTGAACGACCCCCTCATTTTTATCCTTTTTATTGCAGCCGCCATTTCCCTGCTTTTACGCGAGTACAGCGATACCGCCATTATTCTGGCCGTCATACTCGTCAATGCCGTTGTCGGCGTGATTCAGGAGGGCAAGGCACAGCGCGCCCTCGATTCTTTAAAGGAAATGACAAGCCCAAAAGCCGTAATACTAGAAAACGGCTGTGCCAGGGAAATTCCCGCAAGCGACTTGATTGTGGGCGACGTTGTCCTTTTGGATGCAGGCAGACAGGTGCCGGCGGATTTAACGCTCACAGAATCCCTCAGTTTAAAAATCGAAGAATCCGCACTGACAGGGGAATCCCTGCCGGTGGAAAAAGACATCAAGGAACACAATAAGGCCTATATGTCCACCAACGTTACCTACGGACGGGGAACGGGCGTGGTGACTGCCATCGGCATGGATACCGAAATCGGTAAAATAGCGCGGCTTATCAACGAGGCGCCCAATGAAACCACTCCGCTGCAGAAAAGACTTGCCGACCTGGGAAAAGTGCTGAGTATCATTTCCCTTATCCTCTGCGCCCTGCTTTTCTTCATAGCAATCCTGCAAAAACGGGATGTTCTGGAAATGTTGATTACCGCTATTTCCCTGGCTGTTGCCGCTGTGCCGGAAGGACTGCCCGCCATTGTCACCATGGTACTTGCCTTAAGCGTTTCCCGTATGGTGAAGGTCAATACCATCGTGAAAAAACTGCCGAGCGTGGAAACCTTAGGATGCGTCAGCGTTGTCTGTTCCGACAAAACCGGCACCCTTACCCAAAATAAAATGTCCGTGGCCGAATGTTATACGGACGGAAGCCTCTGTTTTGTCGACGCCCTGAACCGGCAAAAAAACCGCTACTTTCTGGAAGGTTTTACCCTTTGCAACGATGCCGTTTTGCCGGATGATTCCTGCGACAAGGAATTATACGCCGCCGAAAGCGCAGCAAGGATAGGGGACCCCACAGAGCTTGCCCTTTTGGATATGGCTTCCCGTTTCCATCTTTACCGCCCTGTGCTTGAAGCGCGCCTTCCCCGCGTCGGGGAAATTGCCTTTGACTCGGAGCGCAAAATGATGACTACGCTGCACAAGCAGGGAAGTAATTTCATTTCTTTTACAAAAGGCTCACCGGATGAAATCATACGGCGCTGCCGCTATATTTGGGAAGAGGGAAGACTGCTGCCCATTACCCCGGCGCACAAAAAAGCGATTTATGACGCCATAGAAACACTGTCTGCAAAAGCCCTGCGCATTCTGGCGCTGGGCATGAAAACAGGAGAACCCAGACCTTCCGAAAAGGATTTGGCTTTTCTCGGACTTGCCGGTATGAAGGACCCTATCCGGCCGGAAGCAAAAGACGCCGTAGCCGCCTGTCACAGCGCCGGCGTACAGACCATCATGATTACCGGCGACAGGGTGGACACGGCATGCGCCATTGCCAAAGAGCTTTCCATTGCCGAAGATATATCGGAATGCATGACCGGCGCTGCGCTTAACTCCATGCCGGATGCCCACCTGGCGCTGGCTTTACAGAACACTCACGTCTTTGCCCAGGTTTCACCTGAGCATAAGACCAAAATCGTCAATGCCTTGAAGACAAACGGACATATCGTCGCCATGACGGGAGATGGCGTCAACGACGCGCCTTCCCTGAAATCAGCGGATGTGGGCATTGCCATGGGTATTACCGGAACAGATGTCGCCAAAAATGCAGCCGACATCATTTTGACGGACGACAACTTTTCCACCATTGTGAAAGCGATTGAGCAGGGAAGAAGTATCTATGCCAATATCAAAAAATCCGTGTTGTTCCTGCTTTCCTCCAACTTTGGGGAAATCATTACCATGCTTTCCGCCATCCTTTTGGGACTTTGCTCTCCGTTGAAGCCGAGCCACATCCTCTGGATTAACCTGATTACGGATTCCCTGCCCGCCCTGGCGCTGGGCATTGATGCAAGCGACACTTCCCATTTTATGAAAAAACCGCCCCGTCCAAAAGATGAGAATCTATTTGCGGAGGGCGGGCTGTCCTGTACGCTTTTATACGGCTTTTTGATTGCCCTTATCAGCATGACCGCCTTTTTGCAGCTCCCCATACGGCTGCTGCTGGCCGGTAATGTCCCCGTCACCTTGGAAAACCTGCGGATTATGTTGAATGTCCCGGAGATTTTAGTCCGCTGCCAGACCTATGCTTTTACGGTGCTGGGCATTTCCCAGCTCTTCCACGCCATAGGTATGCGGGATGTGGACTGTTCTGTTTTTAAAATGAACCACTTTTCCAACAAACTGATGATTGCTGCTTTTGCCATCGGCATCGCGCTTCAGGCGCTGGTAACCAGTTTTCCTTCCGTCACGTCCGCCTTTGGCACCTGCATCTTAAGCGCCGGAGACTGGAAGTTTTTACTGCTGCTGGCTGCCATGCCTCTGTTTATGCATGAAATTTTACTGCTGCCAAAATACTTATCTCGCCTGAGACGTTCATAAAACACACGACAAGGGGGCGTTGCAAATCACATCTAAAGCGATGATTTTGCAACGCCCCCTTTATATCCATGCCTTTCAATCCAGGGACAAAGATGCAAAGAAGTCCCTTTCTCCCAGTTCTTCCTCCTGATAGCGCATCAGAAGGGCCTTCATTTCCGTATGCCCGTCTTTCATGTCAGCAAGCATATCCGTAATGTTTTCTCCCGTTACACAGCCCGTTTTCATAAATTCTTCGTAATAGGCGCGTTCATCCCCGTGGGATAGAAGAAGGGTTTCCCATGCCGCTTCCGAATCACACCCTTTCGTATGCGTACACAGATACTCCCGCAGCCTTTTTTCGTTTTCTTCCGAAAGTCCGATTGGGTTTAACAGCCTCAGAAAACACATTTCGGCTTTCTCCCTCCTCTTTTTTGCCACATAGGTGGGCAAATCCGCAAGCAAATCTTCTTCCCCACACAACACCAGCCGGGTAAATCCTGACTCGTCATGCCTGGAAAGCAGGGTGAGCATCCTGTCATCCCATTTCGCAAGCCACTCTGCACTGCCGGCCTCCTCAGGCGCAAACAAATATTCCGCATCCAGCATAACCGGCACTGCCGCAAACAGCCGGGCTGTTTCCATGCCCATACCTGTATCCAGAACCTGAAGCATTTTGCATCCCTTGCAGATATCTTTACCGACATGTATGTCACTTGAAGACATTTCCAGTTTATACAGGCTGCTGCAATGGGCAAATGCCCAATCCCCGATTTCCCTGACAGTAACCGGCAGGGAAACTTCCGTCAGGACTTTATTGCCCAAAAACGCCTTTTTTGCAATCGTTGTTACAGGAAACCCGTCTATCATTTCAGGTATTGCAATCCGGGAAGGCTGCCCTTTCGCTCCCAGAACCGTGATTTCCCCGCCGGACTCCGCTGTCAAAATCACGGCGTCCCCTATCCCGGTTTCTCTTTCTTTCACCATATCTGCCCTTTCTTATATTTCCAATTCCGCAATGGCTTTCTGCATCTGAACCTGTCTTTCGGACAACATCAGTTTTTCATTATGTCTTTGATAATCCGGACAGCCAAACCTGGCAATAAATTCCGCGCTCCTCGTACCGGCAGTCAGTTCTGTCACCAATATCAACATCTCATTGCCTTCCTCAAATGCTTTTTCCACGAATGTAAACAGGGCGTGAAGCCTTTCCTGTATGCGGGAGGTTTCCTCCTTCATACCTGCCACCCTTTCGTCAAACAACTGTTTCACGACTGCAAACGGCATTTCTTCCGGCCTTTTCACAAGTTCCCTGTTTGCCTCGCCGTAAAACCGCAGAATATACTTTTCCTTTTTCTTCCCAGCCGCTGAAAGCGCGCCTGCGCGCTCCCTGCTGTAAAGCTGCTTTTCCTTCGTCTGCCCGTATTTTTCCAAAAGCGCCGAAACCTGTGCCGCATCTTTTCCCTGCAGGGCCTTCAAGGGCGCAACCAGCTCGCCCAGACAGTCTCCCAGTTCCATGTTTTCCCGGATTTCCCCCTGCACCTTGTCAATCAGCATTCCCAAAAGGGAAAGTCTTTCATCAAAGGCCGCCGCTTTCGCCCGTTCCACTGCCGGAGCCGCTATCTGTCCGTTCAGGATTTCGGGGATATGGTAATCCTTTTTATATTTATTGTATAAATCGTAATAGGCGGTAAACTCCCTGACAATAGCGTCATTTCTCAAAAACTGCCCCACAAGGGTTTCATCTACAGCGCCGCCTTCTTCTTCGGCAAGCTTTATGACTTCCGACAAATCCTCCCAGCCTCTGGCAGTCACGTACAGCCTGCCCTTGACTGTAGTTTCGATATGGTAAAAATACTCTTTCTTTAACTCTAAAAACTGCAGTATTGCCGGATGGATGCCTTTTTCCTGCGCATATGCTTTCCATGCGCCGTAATCGGCTTCCACCTCCAGCACCCTGAGCCTGTCGTAAGTCACCACGTCAAAATCCCTGACAGACTTGTTATACTCCGGCGGGTTGCCCGCCGTCACTATCACCCAGCCGTCCGGCACCCGGTGCCTGCCAAACACTTTGTATTGCAGAAACTGCAGCATGGAGGGCGCCAGTGTTTCCGATACACAGTTAATTTCATCCAGAAACAGAATGCCCTCCCTGACTCCGCTTTCTTCCATGGTTTCGTATATGGAGGCAATGATTTCGCTCATGGTATATTCGGACACATCATACTCCATGCCGTCAAATTCCCTGTGACGGATAACGGGCAGTCCCAAAGCCGACTGCCTGGTGTGGTGCGTCATGGAATAGGAAACCAGAGCGATGCCCAGTTCTTCCGCAATCTGTTCCATGATGGCCGTCTTGCCGATGCCGGGCGCTCCCAGCAGAAATATGGGCCGCTGGCGCATAATGGGGATTCGGTATTCCCCTTCCCCATCTTTCTTCAAATATAACCTCACGGAATCCTTGATATAATCCTTTGCCTGTCTGATATTCATAGCTCAGTTCTCCAATTCTTCTTCCTCGATTACGGCGCGAATGGCCCATACCGGCACGGGAGGCCTACCCTCATCCTCGTTCAAAAATGCAAAAATAACGTCATAGCCGGGCATTTTTTCGGGATAAAGTCCGTACCCGTCCGTAAAATAAATCAGTCCCTTCAGGTTTTCAAACTCTCCCTCTTCCACCAGTTCGTCCACATAAGTAAACACCGGCCTAAAATCAGTCGCGCCAAATCCGGTCAGCTTTCCTTCCTTTAAAAATACGTCAAAATCCTCATCACAGGTGATTTTTGTGTCGCTCCTGACCTCATTGTCACATTGTATGATATGCACGTTCACTTTGGTAAAAAAGTTCTCCGCCCCTTTGAGCAGGGAGTACGTTTTGTTAATAAATCCTTTGACGATGGGCCCCCTGCAGGATGCGGAGGTATCAAGGGCAATCACAAACTCCTTTATCTTTCTGCTCTCCCTGTACTCTAAAGGCTCTATCAAAGGCATGTTGCCATATTGCTCCAATCCGTAGGTGTAATAGATATAGTCAAATTCATCCTCGCTTGGACTGATGTCCTCCCCCATCGTGACAAACTTTTTTAAGAGGTCCGAGTAGTCATACCTATCCTTCGTGGCGTTCGCCAAATTTTTTTGCAGGCTCTCCTCCCCTGTCTTCCCACGGGAAAAGGATTTTAAATCCGCTTTTACGCGCTCGCTTATTTTTTTCCATTCTTCCCTGGACGGTTCGGGAATTTCCTTTATCCTCCAGCTATCGTGCCTGTCTACAAAAAAGAGCCGTTTCAGTTCCTTTTCATAATCCTTAGAGGGACTATTCAGCTTAAAATACCGGTATATTTTTTCTGCCGTAAGCGCCGGAATCTGCTGTCTGAGCCTTTGCAGCTGCTGCCTGGCTTCCCGGTCACGCTCTAAGGAAAGCCCCGGCAAATCCATGGATAATATGGTTTCCTCCACAGCGATATCCGCCGCCAAATCCCACAGGCCTTCCTCCAGTTTTCCGTAACCGAACCAGTGGCTGAAAATACAGTGAAGCAGCAGATGCAGGTACATTCTGGCAGCGGACGCCGCTTCCTTTTTATATGCGTCCAAAAGATATGCAGCATCATAATAAAAAGCCCTGCCGTCCGTCATCACGCCGTTAATGCCAGGCCTTGACACTAACGTCATTTTATTGACTGCGGCGTCCAGAAAACGGAACTGCACCACAATGGTATCCCTTGCAAGCAGCAGAATGTCCTCCGCCAGTTTTTCCCTTTTCCTGTCCTTGTCTTCTGCCATGTGCGCCTTCCTTCTAAGATGCAAAGTTTCCGGTGTAAAGCTGGTAATACCTTCCCTGTTCCGCTATCAGTTCATCATGGCTGCCCCTTTCTATAATCCGCCCCTGTTCCATAACCATGATACAGTCGGCGTTGCGGATGGTGGAAAGCCTGTGGGCAATGACAAACGTAGTCCTGCCCTGCATCAGCCTATCCATACCCTGCTGCACAAGGCTCTCGGTACGGGTATCTATGGAGGAGGTCGCCTCATCCAAAATCAATACCGGCGGGTCTGCCACAGCCGCCCTTGCAATGGCGAGAAGCTGCCTCTGTCCCTGACTTAAGTTGCTGCCGTCCCCTGTCAGCATGGTCTGATAGCCCTCCGGCAGGCGGATGATAAAGTCGTCCGCATTGGCAAGCTTTGCAGCGGCGATACATTCTTCATCCGTTGCCTCGAGCCTTCCGTAACGGATATTGTCCATGACGGTGCCCGTAAACAGATGGGTATCCTGCAGCACCACTCCCAACGAGCGGCGTAAATCCTCTTTTTTGATTTTGTTGATATTGATGCCGTCATAACGGATTTTTCCGTCCTGAATATCATAGAAACGGTTTATCAGGTTGGTTATCGTGGTTTTACCTGCGCCGGTGCTTCCCACAAAGGCAATCTTCTGTCCCGGTGTGGCAAACATCTTAATGTTGTGAAGCACCATTTTTTTATCATCGTACCCAAAATCCACATCGTTAAACTCCACATTCCCCATAAGTTCCGTATAGGTTATGGTGCCGTCTGCCTGATGGGGATGCTTCCAAGCCCAAAGCCCCGTCCTTTCCGACACCTCTGTCAGTGTCTGGTCAGCGTTTCTCTTAACGTTCACCAGTTCCACATAACCGTTATCCGTTTCCGGCTCGGCGTCCATCAGTTCAAATACGCGGTTGGCTCCTGCCTGCGCCATCACAATGGAATTGAGCTGCTGGCTTATCTGGGTTATGGGTCTGGAAAAGTTCTTATTCAGGGTGAGAAATGACACAAGGGCGCCCAGCGTCAGACCCGACCATCCGTTTACCGTCATCACGGCGCCGACAACGGCACATAGCACATAGCTGATATTGCCGATATTGCCGTTTATGGGCATCATAATATTGGCAAACTTATTGGCGTTGTCCGCACTGTCCCTTAGTTTTTCATTGATTTCCTTAAATTCCGCGAAACTCTTTTCCTCGTGGCAGAATACCTTAACCACTTTCTGGCCTTCCATCATCTCTTCAATATAGCCGTTGACCCTGCCAAGCGCCTTTTGCTGGGCTCCGAAATAAAATCCTGACTTACTGCCGATTTTCTTTGTGGTAAACAGCATGACGCCCACCATAAAAAGCGCCAGCGCCGTAAGTGGAATGTTCATGACAACCATACCAAAAAACACCGTGACGATGCTTACCGCCGAATTGATAACCTGCGGAATGCTCTGGCTGATTAACTGTCTGAGGGTATCTACGTCATTTGTGTAGACCGACATGATATCCCCGTGGGCATGGGTGTCAAAATACTTTATCGGCAGAGATTCCATATGGTGGAACAGTTCTATTCTCAAATTACGCAGGGTTCCCTGCCCCACATTTACCATGATACGGTTGAAGGTATACGCGCTTATGATGCCGATGCCAAAAATAACCGCCATCTGTATCATCGCCTTTGCCAGTCCGCCAAAATCAGGATTGGGGGTTGTCAGCATGGGCGCTATATAGTCGTCTATCAGAGTCTTCATAAAGGTCAGCCCGTATAAATCAGCCACCGCTGCAATGATGATACAGACAATCACAACCAGCATGGAACCTTTATAATATTTAAAAAGATACTGTAATACCCGTTTCATCAGCGCTCACCTCCTGCCTGGTCGAAATCTCCTCCGCCTTTTACCTGCGTCTCATATATTTCCCGGTAAATGTCATTGGTGGAAAGCAGCTCTTCGTGGGTGCCGAGACCGCCAATTTTTCCGCCCTCCATCACCAAAATCCTGTCAGCCTCCTGCACACTGGAAATACGCTGCGCAATGATAATCTTAGTGGTGCCCGGTATGCTCTCGGCAAACGCTTTCCTGATTTTCGCGTCCGTTGCCGTATCCACCGCACTGGTGGAATCATCCAGAATCAAAATCTTCGGTTTCTTTAAGAGCGCCCTTGCAATGCAGAGCCTTTGCTTTTGCCCTCCTGACACATTCGTACCGCCCTGTTCTATATAAGTATGGTATTTATCGGGAAACTGCTGTATAAATTCATCCGCACAGGCCTGTATGCATGCCTCCCGGCACTCTTCCTCGGTGGCATTTTCATTGCCCCAGCGCAGGTTATCCAGAATCGTACCGGAAAACAGGACATTTTTTTGAAGCACCACGGACACATTGTTCCGAAGCGCCTCCATATCATATTCCCTGACATCCAGTCCGCCCACGCATACGGAGCCTTCCGTCACATCATAGAGGCGGCTGATAAGATTTACCAGACTGGATTTTCCACAGCCGGTTCCGCCGATAACGCCAATCGTTTCCCCGGATTTTATATGCAGCTCAATCCCTTGCAGGGTTTCTTTGCCGCTTCCCTGCCGATAAGCAAATGACACATGGTTGAAGTCAATCCTGCCGTCGGGAATTTCAAAAACAGGAGCCTCCCCGTTCTTCAAATCCGGTTCTTCATTTAAAACCTCCGCAATACGCCTGCCGCTGGCAGCGCTCATGGTAAGCATCACAAATATCATGGACAGCATCATCAGGGACATCAGTATGCCCATGATATAACTGAACATGGAAAACAGCTCTCCCGTCTGTAATTCGCCCGCTATGACAAATTTGGCGCCAAACCATGACAGCGCAAGCACACATCCGTATATGGTAATCATCATGATGGGATTGTTGAAAGCCAGTATCCCTTCCGCCTTTACAAACAGCTTATAAAGCCTGTTTGCGGCGTCGGAGAATTTTTTCTTTTCATAATCCTCCCGCACAAAAGATTTCACCACACGTATGGCAGTCATGTTTTCCTGCACGCTGGCATTTAATTCATCATATTTTTTAAATACCACATCAAAAATCTTCATGACCGTCAGCATAATAACAATCAAAAATACTGACAAAAAAACGATGGCAACCAAAAATATCATGCTCATCTTTACGCTGATAAACAGACACATGCACAAACTGCAGATTAGCATAAGGGGCGCCCGGACCGCAATACGGATTACCATCTGAAATGCATTCTGCAGGTTTGTCACATCCGTAGTCATACGGGTTACCAGTCCCGCCGTGCTGAATTTGTCTATGTTGGAAAAAGAAAACCGCTGGATATTTTCGTACATGCTGTTCCTTAAGTTACACGCCAGCCCCGAGGACGCTGCCGCAGCATATTTTCCGGCAAGTATGCCGAAAAGCAGACTGCACATTGCAAGCAGCAGCATCAGGGCTCCATACCTGTATACCGCCTGCAGGTTTCCTTTATTGATGCCCTTATCCACGATGGCAGCCGTAACAAAGGGAATCAGCACCTCCATCACAACCTCCAGCGCCGCAAACAGCGGCGTCAGCATGGATGGCTTTCTGTATTGCTTTATCTGTTTTAAAATTGTCCGAACCATAATACTTTCCTCCACATGACTTCATACAACAAAAGTCAGATTGAACTCATCATATTTACTGTAACGCAGTTTTGATTGCGTGTGAATTCAAAAAATGTTATTATTAATTAAATACTTTTATTAATATTATATTAAAGAAAGGATTTGCTATGAATACAGTACAACTGGAATGCTTCTCCAGCGTTGCCAACAACCTGAATTTTGCAAGGGCTGCAGAAGAACTGCACATTACGCAGCCGGCCGTCACCCACCAGATTAACACGCTGGAAAATGAACTGGGCACTAAACTGTTCAAGCGAACCACCCGGCTTGTGGAACTGACTCCGGAAGGACTGCGCTTTCTGACGGACGCCCAACACATCCTGCAGCTTATGCGAAGCGCCAGGGCAAAGCTTTCCGACTATGATTCCGCCAACGTGTCGTTTTTTTCCATCGGCTGCCACAGCACAACGGAATTGGCGCTGTTTCCACCTATTTTGCAGGAGCTTTTACAAAAATACCCCAACCTGCACCCCAATTTGCGTACCGTACCGTTCCGCTCCCTGGAAAATCTTCTGGAGGACAGTTCCCTGGATGTCATTTTTGACTTTAAGCCGGAAATCCATTCCAAAAAGAATACCGTTTATCAGGAACTGACGCAGGCAGAGTTAATGTGCGTCCTGCCCAAATTTCATCCCCATGCCCATAAGGAGATTCTCACCGCCGAAGATTTGGAAAAAGAAAAATTGATATTACAGGAGCCCCATCACATTCCGCATACTTTATTTGAATTTCAAAGACCGTTTGCGGACTCCCACTTTTATAAGGACTTATACTTTTGTGACAATTCCGAGTCCGCGCTTACCATGGTAAAAGCAGGCCTGGGCATCACCATGCTGATGGATATCAGACCACTGAGGGATAAATCCCTCTGTTATGTGCCGTTTTCCTACCCCCTGAGTCTTTCGTACGGCATTCACTACCGGAAGCAGCAGAAAACCGCCCTGTTTAAAGATTTCTTGGAAATAGCAGAAAAAAAATTTGCCCGAATGGGCGATTTTCCTTCCGATGACATATATTAAATTAAATATCCTGTATCATGGTGCAATATGACAATTTATACCGTTAAAGAAGGTGACTCCGTAGACAGCATTGCTGCTGCCTTTAACATCCCCGTTTCCACCATCCTTTACAACAACCAGATTTCTTCCCCATACAGCCTTGCCGTCGGACAGTCCCTTTTGCTCTCTACTGAAGAAGGCGCTGTGGAAAACAAACGCAGTATTTACACCGGCGGTTACGCTTATCCTTTTATCGACAGGGAGGTTCTCACACAGACGCTTCCTTATCTGTCATACTTATACGTCTTTTCTTACGGTTTTACCGCGGAAGGCGAACTGATACCGCCTGTCCTCGACGATACTTTTATGATTACCCTAGCCAAAGAATACAACACCGCTCCTATTCTTACCCTGACCCCCTTCGGTCCTGACGGCAATTTTAACAATAACCTGATTAGCCGAATTGTAAGGGATTTGGACGCCAGAAGACGTTTAAAGGACGCCATCGTGGCACAGATAACGGAACGGGGCTTTGAGGGCCTCGATATTGACTTTGAATATATCCTTGCCGAAGACAAGGATGCCTTTGTAGATTTTGTCGCCTATATGCAGGAGAGCATCAGTGCGCTCGGCTATCCCGTTTCCGTTGCCCTTGCGCCCAAGACCTCCGACACCCAGACCGGACTTTTATATGCAGGAAAAGATTACGCCAGACTCGGAGCAGCAGCGGATTATGTGTTGTTGATGACGTATGAGTGGGGCTATACATATTAACATTGATGTTATATGTATAATACTTATAGAAAAACCACTCTTTTGTGAGAGTGGTTTTTTTGACTGGGTTAACCTATCATATGGTTCAATTTGTTAAGGTCTTCATCACTTATAGTTTTGCCTTCCTTTTTTTCAATTTTTTTCTTTTCTCCCACAAAGAGCATTAACAAAATGTTTGTAAAACGATAAGTAAGCGTTGAAAATCTTATTAGACAGAAAATACCTATTGCCATCAGGAGAGCTACTAGATTATGGTTTAAAATATCATAGCCAAACAAAACAGCAGCCACAATCACCGTGCTTAAACCACATAATATCAGTTCCTTTATCGCTTTAATAAAAGCATTTTTGTCTGCTTTTTGCAAAAAATATTTTATTAATTCCGAATTATCTTTTGCCGATATAAGAATAGTCAGAAGAACGCCAAAAAGGCTTATTATGATTGATACAAATGTAATTATTGACGTTAATGTTTCACCAAAATTTTCACTATTCCAAAAGCAAAAATCGTATCCCAAAAATGCGAAAAGATATCCCGCGGTAACAGCCATAGGAATCAAAGTGCAATATGTTTTTCTCCAGATTTCCAATGCTGTAATAATTTTCGGACTTTTTGCTTTTTTTGTCATATTCACACCTCTATACTCTTGCACTATATGTCTCGTACATTTTTTGTGCCACGTGTCTGAAACTCAGTTCCCCACGCTCTGGTACAACAAATGAAAGAATGTCATTATCCAAATTATGGAATAAATCATAGACGCATTGCTTCGCATCATCACCTATCATCGTCACCTTTGCAGAAGAAACGCATCCTGCATTTCTTTGTATAGTTCTGACAACGTCATATACGGTTTCGTTATCTAGGGACGTATTCCTTTCATATCCCAATCCTATCTCCAAATGAACCGTCAGTGCTTCCAAATCGTTACATGTATCTATAATTCTCTCAAATGTAGCAGAACCTTCCGGTTCAAATTGTCGGATATTATTACATTTTACATCAATTTTTCTTACCACATGGTTATTGCACTCATCAATATTGAAATTATTAACTATCGGCCTTAATAAACAGTTATCTCCCTCATTCGTTTGGTTAATATAAGTCTGAATTGCCGGTGCATTAAAAGAGCCCTTATTTGTTTGTACCATCATTATATGACGCTGAGGGTCATATAATGCAACTGTATTCTTTCCAATATATTCATCATCATCCAAATCTATATGTTCGGCTTGCGCATTCTCTTTTACTTTATATGCATCACTTGCGACATCGAGTTTCATGAAATTTAATGCATAGAAATTTTGCTGAATCCTTAAAATATCTTCTAATCTTCCTTCATCCCCTGAATCCATTTCTTTCTTGCGTTCCTGTAAGGTTTTGTTGGCTATCCTAACCAACCACAATCTTAAATCATATAATACTTCTTCCCCTGTTGCTTCATTCACGCTGACTACCTCAAAATAAGTACACTTAGATTTTTTAATTTTGTTCCTCATAAGGATACCTCCCCTATAGTTTTTCTTTTAGCGTACTACAGGAAGCATGAATTTTCAACAAAATATCATATATTTCTACTATTAATCTTGATTCAGTTCACCATTCATTTTATTACAGTTCCATTTCTATAATTACATTATAGAACATATGTTCTAATATATCAAGTGTTTTATTAAAATTTTTTCTACGTCGCAACAGAAAAACAAAATTTAATCTGAATCTGTTGCGACGTCGCAATTACTCCTTCCCGGTTCTCGCCATCTACATCCCCAGCAGCGACCGCCACATCCGCTGTCCTGCAGTTACCTCCCCGTCCGGCCTGCTGCTTTTGCACACCGTGCGCTGGTAGGTATCCACTGCCGCCTTAAACTTGGACCCGGCACTCCTGTCCATTTCCTCTACCGCCTGTTCAAAGTCCTCATTGATGGCTATCGGAATTGTTGCCTACTCGTTGTCCATCATTACCACGCCAGCTATTCATAACAGAAATCCCACCACCGACAGCAGCTTATGTAATTTCATGGCTTGTCCTCCTTTTCCGGCTTATGCCGGTGCCTCCTTTTCTTTTTCGTACTGGCGTCGCCTTTCCTCGGCAACAACTATCATTGACACCCTCTCGATAATCTTCTGGACTTCCTCCGGCGGCTCGATGCAGTCGTCGCTTACCGTTATCTTGCAGGACCCGTCCATGTACTCTTTTATCACCATACAAATACCACCTCCTCTACAACGTATGATTAACCGCCTGTACAACTTGCTTAAATCATCCTGCCGTGAGCCTATCGCACTCTTCCTTATTGTCTGTTGCCAACTGATGATTAAACACCTTTTTATATGGAAAACAAGTTGTTGGTCACGGAAGAGTAACCAAGACAGGGCATTCCTTGAATTCCTTTTATAGTATTTTCAGAAAGAAGGAGTATATGTTGAATACTAGAATTAAAGCCGTTCGAAAAGACAGTAAATTGACGCAAGATGCATTTGCTGAAAGATTGTCATTAACAAGAAATTATATTTCGCTTATAGAAAAAGGAGACAGGATTCCGTCTAATAGAACCATATCCAATATTTGCCGCGAATTTGGTATTAGAGAAAAAAGGCTCCGATACAATGAAGGCGATATGAAAATAGAGGACTGTCATGAGGAGCGTTACACCATCAATATTGCAAAGCTCCAGCGCACAGACAACGAAACAATCATCCGGTGGGTAAACGCCATAGCGGAAAATACTGGGTATCAAATAAAAAGACCGGATTATTCCAGACTTTCTTTTATATATTCCTTCATGGACACATAGATTCGTTTTAAAAATTTCTGGTTTCCAATTTCAGGCACCAGTTCAACAATTAATTTTCCGTAATCCGGCGCTTCCGCCTAACCATCACCTACAAGATTTCTTCTGTTTATTTCAATTTTCTACCCCTCCAGTGGCAAACACACGTTCTTATATGCCTTTTATAATACCACACCCTCTCCCTATTTTATCCTGAAGGGTATTCCCAGTTTATTTATACCATAATACGTGGGGACTGGTGGTCTGGTAAATTTTTGGTATGCTGGATTCGGTCTGATTTTAACTTGACTAACAGGAACGATATGTTAAACTGATAATGATTAAAAATACAAAAATTATGGAGGGCGAATCATGGAATTATTAAAAGGTAAAGTGGCTATGGTAACAGGCGGCACAAGGGGAATCGGATATGCCATTGTAAAGAAATATCTGGATAACGGGGCAGCCGTGGCGTTATGCGGTTCCAGACAGGAAACTGTTGACAAGGCCCTGGAAAAATTAAAAGCAGAAAATGCGGATTATAAAGTAATCGGACTCTGTCCGGATTTGAAAAATCCGGATGAAGTGGAAAAGGCAGTAAAGAAGGTGAAAGAAACATTTGGAAGTCTGGATATCATGGTCAATAATGCAGGCATTTCCGCAAGGGACAGTATTTATGATTATAAGTCGGAAGATTTTTCGGGCATTATGGATTTGAACGTAACGGCCACCTTCCACTGTGCGCAGGCGGCAGCCAGAGTGATGAAGGAGCAGGACGGCGGAGTTATCTTAAATACCAGTTCCATGGTCAGCATCTACGGTCAGCCTGCAGGCGTAGGATATCCCACCTCTAAATTTGCAGTAAACGGTTTAACCAAATCCCTTGCAAGAGAGCTGGGGAAAGACAATATCCGTGTCAATGCGGTGGCGCCGGGCGTAACAAAGACAGATATGGTTGCCGCATTGCCCGATGAAGTAATCAAACCGTTGATTGCAACCATTCCGCTTGGACGTGTAGGGGAGCCGGAGGATGTTGCAAACGCTTTTCTGTATCTTGCAAGCGACATGGCAAGCTATGTAACCGGTGTGATTTTATCTGTAGACGGTGCGGCAAGAAGCTGATTAGGGCAGAAGAATGGAAGGCCTGATGAGACGTAAAAACATTTTTTTGGTTATACTTCTGCTGTTCTTCAGTATTCTGACAGGCTGCGGAAGCGAAGCCGACAGGTGGATGGCAGAGCCGTCCGTGATAATGCAGCCGGAAACAGTGCCGTCTGTGGCGGGACAGCCGGAAACGGAACTGGCGGACACAAAGCAATCAGAAACAGAGCAACCTGACACAGTCCAGTCCGATGCAGAGCAGTCAGAAACAGGGCAGTCCGACACAAAACAGCCTGAGACGGAACAGTCCGGCACACAGCCAAACACAGACCAGTCCGGCACAAAACAGCCGGAAACAGCAGCGCCCACACCAGAAACGGATGTGAGGGAAGACGGGGAGTATACGTCTAAGGAAGATGTTGCCGCTTACCTTCACCTGTTTGGACATCTGCCGGTGAACTTTATCACGAAGGAGGAAGCCCGCAAGCTGGGCTGGGTCAGCGCAGAAGGAAATCTTTCCGAGGTGGCGCCCGGAAAGAGCATCGGTGGGGACTATTTTGGCAATTATGAAGGACTCCTGCCCGAAAAGGAAGGAAGGGAATATCACGAATGCGATATTGACAGTGACGGCGGATATCGTGGGGCCAAACGTATTGTGTATTCCAATGATGGACTGATTTACTATACGGAAGACCATTACGAAACATTTGAACTGTTATACGGAGAGGAATAAGCGAAAAGGGAGCAGGCCAAAGCCTGCTCCTTATGGTTTGGTAATGCGGAACCTGTCAGCCGTAAGCAGCCAGCTTGCGCGAAACAGACGCATAATCTGCCAGCAGCCAAAGCCCCGGAGACCATACTGTTCTATCAGGTTCAGTTTTTCATTGATGCTGCGGGCGTCCTCAAACCATACCTCATGCCGGATGGCTTCTCCGCCTGCCTCGTCAGCTTTATCATAAAAGAAATAAGGGGACAGTGCGATATCGTCAAACGAAATCGGTACGCCGTTATCTATGGCAATCTGAACAGCCTGCACATTTCCTATTACAGTGGCGGCGGACTCTCCCCTGACAAAAGGCAGTTTCCAGTCATATCCGTAGTTGGGGATTCCCAGATGGATTTTTTCGGCAGGGATAACAGTCAAAGCATATTCCACTACCTCCCGCACCTTGTTTAAAGGCGCGACAGCCATGGGAGGTCCGTAAGTATAGCCCCATGCAAGCTATACGTATTTTATCCCGCACCGTAAAAGTGGCGCAGGATATTCTTAAGACGGTATTTTCGGGTAGATATGCAGCCCAAAATTGGCGTTTTGCAGCTTGCCCCGGGTGTTCCGTTCGGACTTCTGGTAATCAATCCGGCTTATCACTTCTTTCAATATCTGGTTGTTTGCTCGGACCGTATTGGTGGCGTAGGAATCCAGCAGCCGTTCCACGGTGGGGACAAACTTATCCTGATTGTGCTTTAGCTTTTCCAGTCCGGCCAGTTCGGCCCGTACGGTATCCTCGCTTTTCTGCAGGCGTGAGGCATCATCCTGCAGGGCGGACATCCTCTCCCGGAAGGTCTCTACGGTGTAAACCTCCTGCTCCAGCAGGGTGTAGGCACGGTTCATCTGCTTCTGGACGGTTTCCTGCTCCCGCCTGATGAGCGCAAGCTGCTGTTTGTGGGATGTAATCCCGTCATCCACGGGGCTGGCCATTTCATGGGGCAGTGACAGACGGTATTCCCTAATCCATTCCTGCAGAAACTGCAGCACCTTTTCCTCCACCAAAAACAGGGGCGCGGATACGGTGTCGCAGTACTTATTGCTACATTTAATGGTGGCATAGCGGTTGCGGCTGTTGGGGCCGAGCCGTGTCATGGATGCGCCGCATTTGGCACAGTAGATAATCCCGGAAAGGGGGTTTTGCAGTTCCATGCCGGATGTCACGGTGTTTTTCTGGTTCTCCTGTTTCATCCGTTCCGCCATCCGGAACAGTTCCATGGATATGATGGGCTCATGGAGCCCCTTGGCAACCTCACAATCCGGGTTCCGCTTCCGGATGCTGACAACGCGGTTGCCCTTTACCGTCTTTACATCCTTGTCATAGCCAAAATGCACCATGCCGGCATACGTGGAATTTTTCAGCATGTCGGATATGGTGGCCTTGGACCATTTCTTGGACGTGCGCGGCCTGACACCCATTGCATCCAGTCTGGAAGCAATGGCGTCGGGTCCCAGCTTCAGACTGGTACCATCTTCCTGCGGCTCGCCGACACAGTACCAGTTAAAAATCATGCGCACTATCTCGGCTTCCTCCGGAACTATTTTAAGGGTGTAGCCTTTTTCCCGGGGAATTTTGACCCGCTCATACCCGTACGGTGCCGTGCTGGACACAAACTTGCCCTCCCGGACGGACGCTATGCGCCCGCGCTGGAGGCGGCGGTTGATGGTCTTGTACTCGCGCCTGGACATGAAAAGACCAAACTCAAAGTATTCTTCGTCATATTCATTTTCAGGGTCGTATGTTTTGGAGAGAGTGATGATTTCCGTGCTGGAGTATTTAAAGGTATCCGCAACAACGCCCTGGTCCCTTGTGTTGCCCCGGGCAAGCCTCTCCACCTCCACCACGTAGACGCCTTCCCACATGCCGTCCTCCACGTCGCGCAGCAGCTCCTGCATGATTGGGCGTGCTGCGATGGTATCGCCGGATACTACTTCCTGATACCATTTCTCTATGGGCTTATTATATTTTTCTGACAACGCAAGAAGCAGCGCCCTGTGCCGGGCAAGGGTTTCCCCTTCCCCTCGCAGCTCTGCATCCCGGTCGGCCCGGCTTTTGCGCAGGTATGCACAGTACATGGTGTTATTCCCCCATTCGGTTTGAAAGGTGTAGTTGGGCCTTCAATCCATCCTGTAGCACCTGGGAGAAGTTGATGTTCTGCTCTAAGGCGGCTGTATTAAGCCATGCAGGGATGGTAAGGGTTTTCTTGACAGACTTCTCAAAATGCGCCTTAGCGTACAGGGAAACGTCCACGGACACCATATTTACAAAAGAATCACAGTCCGGTGTCTGCAGGTCAAGTTCTTTTGCTACAGTATCCAGATTAATGTCCGACAGCTTAGAGGGGGAGGGGATGCTGTCCCCGTCTATCTGGCAGGTATGGAGATAACCGGCCAGACAATCCACAGCCATCGCCATTGCCTCCTCGAAGGTATCACCGCAGGTAGAGAGCCAGTTTAAATCAGGAAAAATAACGGAATATCCTGTTTTCTCCTTGAAAAAACAAGCCGGATACATTGATAACATATGAGAGCACCTCCTAAATTGTAAGTAAGCAGGTGTTGGGGCTATTTCAGCCCCGCCTGCTTTTTGATGGAATTTTCTGTACCTTTGGGAAGGTCTTTGCTGTGAAAAGGAATCGTGACTTTCCCCGGCTTTGTCGGATGTATGTAATTTCTGTGAGAGCCTTCTTGGCTCTTAAAAATCCATCCGTCTGCAAGGATTATTTTTTCCATCTCTTTTGGTTTCATAGGCATTTTCATGTCCTCCTTGCAAAATCATAATAACGCATAATACGTATCAAGTCAATACGTATAGTGAGGTGTGGTACACTTAAATGCAAAAAGAGCCTTAGAATACAAATTCTAAGACCCTTTGCGACCACCCAGCAACCATCCACTAATTAATGCATAAGTGGAAAACTTGTCAAGCCGTATTTAATTGGTAGGAACATTCAAAAACCCTACCGAATCCGGCATATTTAATCCATCAGTTCGGATTCGTATTCCAGAATATCTCCCGTTGCAGCATCCACTTCGTACTCGTACTCTGTCTGTCCGTTGTAAAACTCAATCTCATAAACAGCTTTGCCGTCATCATAGTCCAGTTCTACTTTGGAAAAGGTCACTTCCGATACGGAAAAACCGGCATGGTCCGCTGCAATGTTTTTTGCCTGTTCGGCATCAACTGATGGTTGGACGCCTGGGGCAGCCGGGGACATGTCAGAAAGAGGACTCCTGAACATTTCTACGTTTCTGTCGATGACAGCGCCGGTATATGCATTGATTTCATATTCATATTCTCCTTCTGCCGTATAAAAATCAAGTTCATATACCCATATGCCGTCTTCCGGTTCCAGCTTTTCCTTGATAAAAGTCACTTCCGACTCTTCCAGTCCTGCATCCAAGAGCACAGTTTCCTTTGCTGCTGCAAGTCCGATATAACCGTTTTGGAAAACGGCTTCCGGGCCGCCCGCGTTTATGCCTTCTGATGTCATTGTTCCCGGTATTTCAAAAAGCGCTTCAATATTCATGCCAATCACATTGCCCGTTACCGCATCGATTTTATATTCATACCGGTATGCATCACTGTGAAACGCCATTGCATAATATGCCATGTTGTTTTGGTTTTCCAGTTTTTCCTCAGTAAAAACCACATCCGCTTCCCCTACCCCTGCGTCTGCCAGAACAAGATTTCTCGCTTCCGCTCTGTCTATCAGATTTTCTTTCCCCCTGCCTTTTACAAACAAGACCGTTCCTATCCCGACAATCGCCAGCATGCCTGCCACACTGAGAACTGCAATCCATTTGTTTGGTTTCATAATCTTTACTCCTCTTTAATTTGTCATTTCATTACTTTTTATCTTATCATATTTTTTTATAAAAAGAAATCTGGTGTTACCGTACTCTCTGTTCAAGACTTGTATTTCCGATTAAAATTTCCGTAACTCCTCGAAAACGTGTTGTCCCGAATCCTGTACCATGTTATAATTCAGAATGGTAAATAGGAATTTGGAGGATACAGTTTAATGAATCATGAATTTGACGGATTAGCGGATTTTGCCAGAACTCATGCAATATTAGAAAATATGCGTGAGAATATGAATATAAAAAATATGGCGAAAGAAATATTACTTGAAGAGAACTATATCAGGTTTATGAAATCATATAAGTTTACATTTTTGTTTCAACTGCTTGGAATATTAGCTGGTTTTGTCGTTCCTTCAGCAGTGTTATACATTATTTTTAATGACATATATTATTGTGTTTTTGGAGCTGTGATAGGAATACTGTGGATGTGTATATGGCTCCCGTTAAGTTTGGTAATCCCTCCAACAAAAATATATAGAAAGTTTGCAAAATGGTGTAGAAACAGACATGCAACGCTAGATGAGTTAGATGTAATATTCTATATGGACAAATAAATTCCGGTTTGTCAGGCGGTTACCGTATATTGTATGGCGGCAGCCGGGACGTGCATTTGATTCCATAAAAGGGGCCCCTTTCATCAGAAATTATATCCGATAAAAGGGGCTTATTCTCATTAATAAACTACTGCATTATACTTACGGATTTGCAGGCTGGGGATTGACAAGCACAAATTCCCACTGCTGGTTTGCCTGACCGTCTCCCAACTGCCATTGGATGATATTGCCTCCGGGCGTTGTTGACCAGTCGTCGCCATCCAGGGAAAGCCCGCTCAGCTTGTTTACAATTGTTTTGTAAGAGCCTCCTGCACTTTCTATTATCCACTTTTGATTGTCGCCGCCTACATATTCCCATATATGGACGTTTCCGCCGTTTGCGGTAGAAAGGTCTGCAACATCAATTGCCTTTTCATGCATTACACTAATGATTTTGTAGCATCCGCCTTCTACCGGAACCACTTTCCACTGCTGATATTCGCCGTGATTTAAGGTATTCTGAATCAGATTGGTTCCATTATCCCTGCCGGCATTCGCAACTTCCAATACCAGTCCGCTGTGTTTGTTGTAAATGTAGTAAGACGCTTCTTCTATAATAAAGGAAGTAATCTTGTCATTCCACTCTTCACCGACATAAGAACTGTCTGCATCAAACACCCTGCTTTCACCTGCAAAATGAATGTCGGAAAATACGGTCAGCTTATAGCCAATCGGCACCTTGATGGAAGAAATGGAATCGTTGGCAATGCCTGCCTGAACCATATCCGCCATATCATATCTGCCGACTCCGAAAGATGCAGCGCCTCCTCCATAATTCAAATCGGCATACATTGTCACCAGTCCGTTCTGTACATTTCCGCCGCTTCCTCCTTCGTCACCGCCGCCTCCCTGCGTACCCAGGGTATAAGACATCCATGTCGTGTCCAGTGCGCCGTTGCCCGGATTGTAGGTAAAGAAATATTCTATCGTATCCCCGTCATTCAATCCGGATACCGTATAGGTAAAGTTGCCGTTTCCATCATTTACCATGCCGACATTCATTTGACCGCCGTTATTCACTTTATAATGGAGGTCGGCAAATTCCGCACCGTTCACATAAAACTCCACCGTACCGCCTTCTCTGTTAAGTCCGGCCGTTTCGTCCCCTACATGGTCTTTACCGGGCGTCGTCACTGTTTCAATATTTACCGTCACAGTGCAGCTATCCGAATAACTGCCGTCCTTTGTAGTTGCCGTAATCACTGCCGTACCATTTTGGCGTGCCGTAACGATTCCGTCAGAAACGCTTGCAACATCAGGGTTGGAAGATGTCCATGTCACGCTCTTATTTGTGGCGTTGGCCGGCGTCACCGTATGGGATACGGAAGCCGTCTGTCCTGCCTGTGTCAACGTTACATTTTTCGGGGTTACGGAAATACCTGTTACGGAAACAGAAGGCTGTTCCTGATTGCCGTTTAAAGTAAAGGTAGCTTTCGTATCTCCTTCAGGTCTGTAAACACGTACATAATCTACCTGCATCGTGGCAGGAATATCCCCGGGGCCCGGTGTAATATTGTTGTCAAACCATCCGCCCACTGCAAGATTCATGATAATATAAAATTCCTGGTCAAACGGCGCATTCGGGTCACTTGACGCCGTTGTAAACCACTGGTCACTGGTTGCATAGAAGAACATTTCCCCGTCGACAAACCATGCAAGCAGCCCTTCCTCCCATATCAGACTGTAAATATGGTAGTCGGAATCTATCGTCTGTCCATTTGAAAACGCATAACTGCCGTCAAGGTATGTGTTATTGGGCCATTGACCTCCGAAATGAATGGCGCCGCTGCTGGCACCCGGAACACGTCCTCTTGCCTCCATGACATCAATTTCCCCGGAAGCGGCCCATGTGCCGTAGGTATCATCATTCGGAAGAAGCCAGAGCGCCGGCCACAGTCCGTTTCCTACAGGGAGCTTTGCCCTGAAGTCAATACGTCCGTACTTAAAGGAGAATGTGTCCTGTGTAGTAATCTTGCCGGAGGAGTACTGTGCATAACGGCTCGGGTCCTGCGGGAACGACTTCGGCTCCTCATACGCCGTAAGATTTAATGTTCCGCCGGATACATTGACGTTTCTTTCCGCATCCGTGTAATGCTCCAGCTCATTGTTGCCCCAGCCCCATGTCCCCGGGTCGTCATTGATGTAATATCCTGTAACATAATTCCACATTCCGGTGTTCAGGGAACTTCCCGTAAACTCATCATGGTATGTCAGTTCATACCCTTCAAGATAAGGGTCATCCGGGTTGCCCGGTTCAAAGGGTATTTCCGGCGGTATAGGTACTTCCGCATTAGGATTGCCAATCAATGTATAATATACATAATTGTTGTTGACAGCCCCGCCTTTTTCCCCATTTTCGGGATAGCCGATACGAAGTTCATAATCTTCACGAACCGGCTGGAACCAGAGTCCGTAAATATAGTCCACCCAGTAGCCCCACTGCGTCTTAGTGGACATCTTATTGTAACCGTTTGCGGAATACTGGAAGTTACTTTTACTGAAATCACCCAGTTCCACCCAGTTACCGTTTATCTTAACCTCATACACAAATTTATCTAAATCAGCCTGATAAGCCGGATTGCCGTCTATCTTGGGAAGCGCAAACCCGATTGCCCCTTTAGAGTCCGCTTCATATGTAGTCTTATCTTCAAAGGGACTGAGCGTATAGGAATTTCTTTCAGGCTTCTGATAATTTAAAGTATAAACCAAAGAAGCGCCGGAGGATTTGGATTCCAGTTTCACATTGATGGATTCCGTGAGTACGAACCAGTACCCGCCGGGACCGTCTGTAAACTGTCCGAAATTATTGTCATATATCCATCCGCTTGCCGCATTGTTGTCGATGTCAATCCATTCGGAAGAATTGACCGTTTTTACATACACTTTCAAATCATCTTTGACAGCAGCATACAAAATGCTGGAATCCCCGTTGAAGGTAGGATAGGTAAATCCGATGCTGCCGGTCGGTCCAGCTGTAAGAACCGGTCCGTCCGTTGCCGTCATGGAAGTAATATTTGTCTTATTCTGTTTGATAAATTCCAGCGTGTAATCCAATGTCACGCCGGTGGTTTTGGAATAAAGCTGTAAATACGTCGTCTCTGATACCCTGAACCAGTATCCGATAAATCCGTTGTCATTAAAATGTCCCCAGTTCTGGTTGTATACAAAACTGCTGACGCTGTCAATGTCAACATAAGCGCCATCAACCTTAACCTTTATGGACAAATCGCCCACTACATCCTGCCAGGTTGATGCCCCATCGTTAAAAATCGGCATTACAAATCCATAGTCAGCCGATTCCACCCCGACATGACTTATTACCGGTCCGTCAGTGGCAGAGTAATAACTCATGGAGTTGATGACTGATTCTGCTGCCCATGCAACCTGCACATTGGTTTTCCAGGACACGCCAAGGCTTCCAAGAACCATGAATGCCGCGAGCAGGACAGCTAACCCTCTTTTACACAATTTGTTTTTTTGAATTCCTTTCATTGTAACCTCCTCTTAGATTTTTTCCTGATTTTCCCCAATCACGATATAAACATTCTACATAGACAAGCTAATGGAGAAAGTGGAATTTTTTTCTAAAAGGTGCATTTTTTTCACTTCTTTTGTGTAGTATGTCTGTCAATTCACCCTTTCGTACTATTTCTTTGTGCGTATTTTTGCTTTTTTATCCTTTCGGGGACAACAGTTTCGTTATTTTGTATGTTTTCGACAATAAGCGCTTCCTTTTGCTGTGCAAAACAGTTAATCCGGCAAAAAAAGATTGACAGTAATACGCCAAATCACTACACTTTAAATATACTGATGAATCGGAGGAAAACATATGGATGGAAAATTTAACCCGGAAGACGTTATCCGAAACCGCTTTAATCTCATGGTTTCCCAGATGAGCGAGACAGAAAAAGAAGCGAAAATCAAAGAATACGGAAACATGGAAAATTATTATCAGGCTATCAGGGAAAGCTTTTTTAACGACATGCAGCCCATGTCTGCCACAGACAGATTCATACAGACAATTCCCTATGGAATTATTGAAAAAATGGCGGCCAAAAAAGATTTTGGACCTGCCTTTTATAAGATAAAAAAGATTGTCAGGGAATATGAATCCTCTGCAGGACAGATGTTCCCCAATGAGAAAAACATATCCCGGCTGTTGCTGGAGCAGGCAAAGTTTATACGGGAAAATCCATCGTTTACACAAATTACGGATGAAAAATACGGACAGGGCATGTGCAACTTTTTTGTGCAGGCAATAGAAGCGTACTATCAATCTTAACGGATATCCTTTCTACAGTACCAGCCATATGCCGCGGCGATTCCCACAAGGCCATAGCCCATCCCGAGCAGTACAAGAACCGGTTCCAGTCTGCCGCCCGTAATGATGTCAGCCCCTTCCGTATATCCAAAAGGGGTTATGTATTTCAGGAACTCTGCCGATTTTGCTATATTGGCAACAAGGTTCAAAAAGTAAAAGACGGCGGCTATGCCGAGACCTATTCCAAGGCCGCCGCGGCGCAGAAAGGCGGAAATTCCAAAGCAGATGCCGGCAGTTTCTGCCTGCAGGAAAAAATAGGCAAGATGCATAAGCAGTATTTCCTTCCATAAGATTTCTTCCCCGACTGCCGCCACGGATAAAAGCGAAACACCCAGAACAACCAGATTAAAAAGGAGTATCTGAAGCATCACGGCGCATAGTTTCTCCGTGACAACACGTCTCCTGCTTACGGGATGCGTCAGGAGAAATTCCGCCGTATGTTCTTTTTCCTCTTTTGCAAGGATTGACGCACCGCATAACGCCGCAAAAAACGCGCCGCCAAGTCCCAAAATATTGCCGCATTCCACGGCATAGAACCCAATCAAAGTTCCGAAGTTAATCCGGTCCATGCCAAAAGCTTCCGTAAAACTGCCCATGGAAGAAAACATCTGCCCCACATTTTCCATCTCCCCTTTCATCTCCGGAAACATAAAAATGCAAACAGCCATCAAAAACGCAACCACTGCCGTCCAGATTATGAAGGAAGTCTTTCCCTGCTTTAATTCGTGTCTGATGATAGTCATTGCTTATTCCTCCGCCCCATAATAATGCATAAAGATTTCTTCCAAATCCGGTTCTGCCACCGCAAGGTCCCTGATATTCCCTTGTGAAAGAACCTGTACCAATCTTCCCATATCCCCGGCATACAAAAAACTGACGCTCCCGCCGTTTTCCTGCAAATCCCGCACGCCGGACAGTTTTTCCCAATCCGCTTCTCCGTGAACCGTCACCCTTTTGGCGCTTGTCTTTGACAACGCTTCCACACTGTCATGGGCAATAATGCGCCCTTCCCTGATTATGGCTGCCCTCATACAGTTGCGCTGAATCTCCGAAAGTACATGGGAGGAAAGAAAAATCGTAATTCCTTCTTTATGGTATTCCTGTAAAATCGAGAAAAATTCACGCTGCATAAGCGGGTCCAGCCCGCTGGTAGGCTCATCCAGTATCAAAACTTTCGGTTTGTGCTGCAGCGCACAGACAATACCGGCCTTTTTCCTGTTGCCGAGAGAAAGCTCTCCCGCTTTTCTGTCCACATCCAGCCTGAGCCTTTCACATAACCGCATACGCTCCTGCCTGCAATCCTGTTTTCTGAGGTTCGCAGAGAACTGTAAGATGTCGCGCACACGCATACCCGGGTAAAAGGTGGTTTCGGAAGGCAGGTAACCCACGTTTTCCAATATTTTATTCCTGTCTTTTACAATATCCATCCCAAGGACTTTAGCGCTGCCGCCGCTTGGCGCAATAAGACCCAGCATGGTGCGGATTGTGGTGCTTTTCCCGGCGCCGTTAGGACCGATAAATCCGAAAAATGCCCCTTCCTCCACATCCAGGTTTAACTCTATGACGCCTCTCGCCTTTCCATAATATTTTGTAAGATTCTCTAATCTGACTGCTTTCAAGTTTTCTCCCTTCCGTGCCGTACAGGACGCGTCAACATTCCCACTGATATTTTTTGATGTCCACATGTATTTCATCTTTAAAGCCAATGCCCTCAGCAAGCAGTAAATCCTTTTGCTCCCGCCATCCGGGAACCAGCCTGCCGGCATGATTCACCACCCTGTGGCAGGGGTACTTTCCGTAAAACTCCGCCATGCCAAGCGCCTTTCCCACAAGCCTTGCATTCCTGTCCCTGCCGATTAACCTTGCAATCTGCCCGTATGTAGCCACACTTCCCTCGGGAATTTCCTCCACAACGGAAAGAATTTCATATATCAGGTTTTCATCCAATACTTTTTCCATCTCTTATAAGGCCGTCCCTTTCACCGGAATATATAAAGCTGACATGTCAACGCCCTCCAGCGTAAGCAGCGCCGCTTTTTTATCCACGCCTCCCGCATATCCGGTCAGGCTGCCGTCCGCACCGATTACCCTGTGGCAGGGAATCAGGATGGAAACCGGATTGTGTCCTACCGCATTGCCCACCGCCTGCGCCGACATGCGTGATTTCCCCATCTTCTCCGCTGCCAGAAGCGAAATTTCGCCGTAGGTCATCGTCTTTCCATATGGTATCTGTTGCAGGATTTCCCATACCGTCATCCGAAAAGGGGAGCCGGTCAGATGAAGGAGCGGCATAAACTCCGGTTCCCTCCCCGAAAAATAAAGAGCCAGCCAGCGTTTTGTCTCCTTAAGGACAGGGATTTCTTTTTTTATATGCCCTGCGGCAAGCGTGTCACCAAAATACTTACCGCCTTCCATCCACAGCCCCGTAAGTCCCGCTTCATCCCCCGCAAGCAAAAGGCGGCCAATGGGCGCTTCATATGCAGCCGTATATTGCATTATCAAAAATCCTCCCTTCTTGCAAAATCCCACGGAACTAAAGTTCCGCCGAGAAATGCCGCATTTCAGGCATTTCTCAAGCGTGGAACTTAGTACTTCTTAGCGAAATGCCCTCTGGCATGAGCTATTAGAAGTACTTTCCACGCTACGCCAATGCCATGCCAACCGTTCCCGCCACCATAAGCAGAAGCCCTGCCAGCGCCTTTTTGCCAATCTTTTCTTTCAGTACAATGCCGGAAAACACTACCGTCACAACAATGCTCAGTTTATCAATCGGCACAACCACACTGACGATTCCGTTCTGGATGGCATAATAGTAGCAGAGCCACGAGGCTCCCGTCGCAATACCCGAAAGGACCAGAAACAGCAGCTCCTTCTTATCCACAGTCCTGACAGATTTTTGTTTCCCCTTCATCAGGACGACCACCCATGCCATAACCAGTACAATACCTGTACGGATTGCCGTCCCGAGATTGGAGTCCACGCCGGTCATGCCGATTTTGGCAAGGATAGAGGTAAGCGCAGCAAACACGGCGGATAAAACCGCATAAAACATCCACCTGCCATCTTCGTTTTCTGTGACGTTTTTCTTTTTTTCCACCATCAGGAAAATGCCTGCAGCCAGAATCGCCGTAAAGAAAAGCCTGACTGCCAGATGCCCTGTTTCCTGAAACAAAACCATGGCCAGAAGTACGGACAAAATGGTGCTGGACTTGTCAACCGGCACCACCTTGTTGACATTGCCCATGGACAACGCCTTAAAATAACAAATCCACGACGCCCCCGTGGCAAGTCCGGACAACATAAGAAACAGAAGCTGTGCCGAAGTAACATTTCTGATGCCGCCTGCCGCTCCTGTCAAAAATACCATGAGCCAGGAAAACGCCAGCACCACGATTGTGCGGAGGGCAGTCGCCACATCCGGGTCCGTCTTCTTAATGCCGCATTTTGCCAGAATCGAAGTAATTCCCGCAAAAAATGCGGATAAAACCGCCATAACAATCCACATTTCTTTTCCTGCCGCCTTATCGTTATTTTCTGATTACCCAGTAATCGTAATAGGCAATATTCCGATGATGCCCAATCAGTGGTTCTTCAGATTTTTTATAACCCGATTTCTTTAACGCTTCTATCCGTTCTATGGCATAAGGCGCCGCTTTCGTTGCCATTTTAAGGCATCCAAACCACTCATAGAACGGCTCTGTGACAAGCGATAAAATTTCATAAAGCGTCTCCTGCTTTTCGTGTGCGCTTCCCACATCCAGCCTTAAGATTCCGCAGTCATTATAGAAATCCTGCGCTCTTCTTGTAAACATTTCGATTGTCCCGATGGCTTTTCCCTCTTTTTTATCTACAATGGAAAAACGCACAAAGCCACGGTTTTCGTGGTACTCTATCAGCCAGTACTTGATTGTATTTACCATGTCCTCCCTGACTGCACAATAAAAGTTGCTGCCGTTGCAGTTGTCTCCGTTGAAAAACGGCAGCGCATTTTTATCACTGTATACCTGCAGTAAATCATCGGCATCTTCTTCCCGAATCAGCCTCACCAATAATTTATCATTTTCCAATACGGGACAATTTTCGTAAACATCCATTACAATCCTTCCCCTCCTTACGGACTTTTATCTTCGTCATTATAACATTTGCATACATTTATTTCCATCTTTTGGTGGCATTTACCCTTTCCCAAATGCAAAGACATCCTACTTTGTCTTGTCATGCCTTAAAATATCCGACACTTCACAATCCAGTATATAGCAAAGGGTATCCAACGTTTCCGTGGTAAAAGGAAGTCCTTTTTTTATCCGGTGTATCGTATTGGCAGACATCCCCTGTTTATATATCAAATTATACTCTGTAATGCCCTTTTTCTGCATAGTCTCAAACAATGGTTCATAAGAAATCAAAATGCTTCCCTCCATTTCTCTTATCTACATTAACATGCTTAATGACTTGACTATGCTTAACTTCTTGATTATACTCAATATATTAAGTATGTAGTAGAAACGCTTTGGAACGGAGAAAAAAATGAACAAATTCAGAATCTATCCCCATAACTTTTTTCGGAAAATAAAGGACGGCAAATGGATAATATACAGCATCCTTGCCTTTTTCCTACCGGTAATGGTAATGCTTATCATCTGCCGGACAAGGGGACTGTATCCTTTCGGAGAAAACAGCTGGCTTGTCTGCGATATGGATAACCAGTATGTATCCTATTTTTCGTACTTTACGGCCGCTGTAAAAGAGCATGGATTTTTTTATACATTTTCCAAAACACTGGGCGGGGATATGTTTGGTTTTACGGCATATTACCTGATGAGCCCGTTTAACTTCCTGTTCCTGTTATGCGGCATAAAAGAAATTCCCGGCTTAGCCGCATGGATTTCCATGGCAAAGCTGGGCCTGTGCGGACTTTCTTTTTACACACTGGCAAATTATGAAGAAAAAAAATGCAGCAACCTGATTTTTTCCTCCGCATATGCGCTGATGTCATATACACTTTTTTATATTTCCAACATTATGTGGTTTGACGCCATTTATGCCCTGCCAATCGTCATACTCGGCATCAAGAAGCTGATTGATGAAAAAAAGCCCTTTTTATATATTGCTTCATTGGCTTATGCACTTCTTACCAGCTATTACATCGGTTATATGATTTGCATTTTCTGTGTTCTTTATTATCTTTATTACCTTCTCTGCGCAAACGGGGAAAAGCTGCGGTTGAAATGGAAACATTCCCTCATCTTTTCCGTCTCCTCCCTGTTAGCCGGCGGAATATGCATGTGGCTGCTTCTCCCTGCAAAATATTCTTTAGAGGACGTCAAAAGCCCTATTCAATGGAACACGCTTTCAATGGAGCCGAATTTTTACTGGAATGACGTCTTTGTGAAATTACTGCCCCGAAGCACGGAAAGCCTTATGACGGGGATGCCCAATATTTATTGCGGCATCTTGGTTTTATTTTTTGCAGGCGTCTTTTTCCTGAGCAATAAAATTCCGCTAAAGCGGAAAGTGGGAACCCTGCTCTTGTTTGTCATTTTTTTCTTTTCCTTCTATCTGAAGGGCATTGATTTGATGTGGCACGGTTTTAACACCCCCATGTGGTTTCCTTTCCGCTACAGTTTTCTGTTCTGCTTTCTGCTAATCAGTACGGCAAAGGAAGGCTTTGCATCCTGTCAGGATATGACTCTGAAAAACCGGATAATGACTGCTGTGCCGGCGCTGCTTGCCATATTTGCCGTCATTGCGCTTATGTCCCGGAAGCCTTTTCCTTTTATGACAAACAAGGCTTATGTGGAAAGCATTGTTTTCGCGCTTGTATCCGCAACGGTCCTTTTCTTATACCGTAAAAAGACTGCGCGCCCTGCAGCGCTTCTGGGATTGGCGCTCATGCTTACCGAGCTTGGCATAAACGGCGCCGACATATACGAAGCTCCCGAAGGAATGCCCGCAGTTTACTACAATCTGTATGCAGACTGTGCCAAACCGCAGGCAGACCTGATATCCCGCATTGACCCGGGCTTTTACCGTATGGAAAAAAACTTTTACAGAACCATGAACGACGCGATGTGGCTTGATTATGCCGGGTTAGGGCACTACAGTTCCACCGAAAAGCCGCAGGTTAAGCAATTCATGCAAGCGGCAGGTTACAGAAATAACGGAAACTGGGTTCTGTACAACAGGGGCTCCACGCTGACAATGGACAGCTTCTTAGGGGTGAAATATCTCCTCTCCGGCAGTGCGCTCAAAGCGCCTTATGTATTTGTGGACAAGCTTGACGGTACAGGCGTTTATGAAAATCCGTACGCCTTTTCCATGGCTTTTTTGACCGACGGGAATCTTACGGATATTTCCGTGGATTGCGGCAGCGATAAGTTTGCCTTTCAAAACGAACTGCTGGGAAATGCCTGCTGTGAGGACGATATTTTTACAAGACAGCAGGATTATGATATCGTTACGCAGAACCTGGAAATGATTGACCCGCGGGGCGTTTACCAGAAGATGGACTTCGGGGCTGCAGCGTATATTGAATATTCCTTTACGGTTTCCCAGAGAAACCCTCTGTATCTGTACCTGGATACAGATAACATGAAAATGGCCCATATTTATCTCAACGGCGTGGACGCCGGCTTATATTTCCATACAAGGCAATATGACATTCTTTCCCTTGATGATTATATCGATTTAAGTCCGGGGGAAATGCTGACAATCAGGATAGAACTTTGCGAGAACACCATAAGCATTACAGACGTGCAAATCTATTATGAAAATACGGATGTACTGGAGGCATGCTGGGAATACCAGAAGGAAGGGGCCGTTTGTTTGGAGAAAATAACGGATTCCCATTTGAAAGCTTCCTTTGAAAATCCGGAGGGACGAAGCCATATTTTCTTTTCCATTCCTTATGATAAGGGCTGGAGGGTGTACCTGGACGGAGAAAGGACGACTGCCTTTACCGGGGCAGGGATTTTCCTGATGGTTTCGGACGTGCCTGCCGGAGAGCATACGATAGAACTGCGATATGTGCCGCAGGGATTTGTGCCTGGCATAATGATATCTTTTCTTTGCCTTGCATTGGTTGTGGCGTGGTTCTTTTTATACAGAAAAGAAGGATGCAAATTTTTTGTCAAAAATGCTGCAAGGGGCGTCCTTGCCGCGGCAGGCGTATGCATGATATACCTGATATGCCTTTTTGTTTCCGGCAAGGCACATGCAGTCCGGGTAATGGATACCCCCGTATCAGAAAATCCCGACGCGTACAGCCGGGAAACATTTTTCATGGGAAGCTTTGAACAGGACAATAATCCGGGAAACGGCACGGAACCGATTGAATGGGTGGTATTAGCCGTGGAAGACCAGAAGGCCCTGATTGTCAGCAAATATGCGCTGGCCTATCTGCCATACGCTTCAGGGAGTCCGACTGCCACATGGGATACCTCCTATGTCAGGGAATGGCTGAACCATGATTTCTATGAAAATGCATTTACCGAGAAAGAAAAACAGCAGATAATTTTCAGCTATCTGGATAATGCCCCTGACGCTTCCAAATACACCGACGCAGGAAGCAACACTGAAGATTATATCTTCCTCTTGGATAGGGACGACATTATCCGATATTTTCACGTCAATGCCGAAATGGGCGAAAATCAATTTTACAGCGAACAGGCAATATGCAGTCCTGCAGCCGGCGCCGCCGCGCTTTGCCGGGACGGCTATACCCTTACGCAGCAAATGTATGATGCCGTTTACAAAGATTACGGCTATTCAGCAGATATTATAGGCACAGACGGATGCGAATGGTGGATACGCAATCCGGGCCTGTATACGCCTATGAACGCCTTGACAGTCGGCGCAAACGGCAGTGTTTACGAATTGGGAAACAATGTCAGCCATTCTGCATTTGTAAGACCCGCCATGTGGATTTCGCTGGAAGATGCCAAGCTTTCCAGTCCCTGACAATATTTTCCACTGCTCCCGGACCGCCCTTTCCTTTTTCTTACTGCATTATTTTAATATATACTCACGGGAGTTTATTATCAGGCAATTATCGCTCTTCCAGTAAATATCCATATCCTCAAACTCGCCCCAATTACCGTAATATACTGTTTGGGGCGTTTTTTCCACCTGAAAAATAAAAGCATCAAAACCCTTGTTTTCATATACATCCACAAGCGTGTCCCCTCCAAGCGCGCCCTGGTCGCTGTCGATTACCTCTGCACGGTAAGTACCGTCCGGCGACGCGACAGACCATACCACCGTGTTTTGTCCTATGTTTCCGAACAGCAGCGCAATAAATGCAAAGAATCCGATGGGCAGAGCCATCAGACCGGACAACACCAACGCCACTATTTTTAATGCCAACGGCTTTGCATACCTTGCCGTTAAATAGCAACAGCTGCAGACATAAAGAAACAAGGCTGCCGCAGCCGGAAAACTGCCGGATTTAAACAGGTAAAATGCAGCGTTTACCAATGAAAGCGGAAACGCAAGCGCAAGCAGGGCAGCTGCGGCCCCGTTTTCCGTCAAATCTTTGCAGGCAGTAAAGAGGAAGGCAGCGCTTATTGCCGCCAATGCCGTTATGACAGAAAAAACCGGATAACTTGCCAATTCAAACGTGTACCCAAAGCCGGCCGCCAATATAACGCCGGCCGGCAAAAAAACCGTAAGTACAATTAAAATACAACCAACTGCTAATCCTGCTTTTTTCATTTCTTTCTTCATTTCTTTCTTCCTTTCATTTGACCGGACATTTCCCGGGACTGCTTCTTATTTCCACTATATTTTTTTCCCAGCACTGCCAGTCATTTGCCGCTGTTTCAAAGTTTTCTCTTCGCATAATCCTGTGATACAGGCAGACGTTTTTCTCTTTCACTTTTGTAATCCCCTTATCTGCAGCCCATTAATTTTGTTTTTTGAACCCCTGACTCATTATACCAGATTTACCCCTATTGGTAAATTCCTGAAAACGACATTATTTTCCACCAAAAAGACCTGGCAAAACGGGTTTTTCGTATTTTGCATTGTGGCAGCCGTGGCGTGCATTTGATTCCATAAAGGACCGTGTAAAAACAACCGGACAATGCCTTGTACCAAGGCATGGGAGGTTGTATTTTAACCTCCTACGTGCCGCTGTGTTTTTACCCGAGTGAGAACGTGTCCTGTTGGAACAAATGCACGCCACGGCTGTCGCAATGCAAAATACGGCAACTGCCATGAAATGAATTGTAAATAATCGACGGTTGCTCTATAATCAAATATACAAACCTGTTTCACGCAGATGGTTCATACGTCTTACGGCGTGATACCAATTTTGGATAAAGGGAGACTCAGATATGTATCTCAGGGAAAAAAGAATTCAATTTTTGAAAACGAAAAATGTAGTATTTACGATATTCGGGCTCTTTTTTGTCGCCTCGTCCCTATATGTGTTGATTTCCTTAATCTCATTTTACCACGATAATCTAGGAACGGTTCTGGAAGCAAAAGCAACGCCGGAATGCGTTGCGCTTATTATCATCGGCACAATCCTTTTGTTGATGGCGGCTATATCCAGGCGAATGATTGGAAATGCCAATTTTTATTCCGGCTATTTTGAAGGCGATTTATACGGAAATATTCCATATTGCGATTTGGCGGAGGTTATGGGAAAAAGCGCAGGCACGGTCAGACTGCAGTTACATTTTTATCGCAAAATATACATGAAAGGATATGAACTGACCAAGGTAAACGACAAAGAACAGATTGTTTTAGACAGTAAAAAATGTATCTGTGAATGCAGATATTGCGGCGCATCGATTGAAAAACGGGTTTATTATACCGGCATCTGTCCTTATTGCGATAATTCGAATTTGTATGCAAGGGTACTGACGAATAACCGGTTTTACAGTATTGAAAACCATGTATCGGAAGGGGTGGAAAATCCGAACTTCTATGCCGCGCATAATCTTGCGGGAAAAAGAACCCGGTTCCTGCTTTATCTGATTCTGGGGATATCCGTAATCGTTATTGCAGCTATTTCCTGTATAGATAATTTTTCGCATTATCACAACAAGGAATATCTGACGGAGCTGTTACTATCGGGTAAAAGCCCGTATTCTTCCTTTGCGCTGATTAAGGCGGAAATCATGGATAACATACTTTTCGGCGCTGTACTTATATTGGCGTTTATCCCCGTAATCTTTTTCAGGGGCAAAAAGATAAAGTATATTAATACGGCTGACAGCTGCTCCCAATATTTCGCGCAGTGTAAGACGCCGTTTGTAAATGCCGAAAATCTGCCTGTCCGTACAGCAGACCCGGTCCGGAACCTGAAATCTGTCAGAGGCGCCCTGCGGCTGCGCTATCTTTTGAATTGTACGCTGGAAAAGCATGGCGATACGCTGAAAGCAGCGCTTGCCAGAAAGATTGTCAAGGATAAATGCCCGTCCTGCGGCGGCGCGATTGTCGGAGCCGTTGACGAACATTACCGATGCAGATACTGCGACAATATCATTATGGGCGTTATCCGTAAAAAATAATTTTTTTCATGCAAAAAGTATTGACTCCCACGTTACGTGATACTGTATTCTTTTCTCAAAGGAGTTGATAAGAATGCGAACCATAAGCCAGGTTGCGGAATTAACCGGTATTAGCACCCGCACATTGCAATATTATGACGAAATCGGACTGTTAAAGCCAAGCGGGCTGACACAGTCCGGCTATCGCTTATATGACGACGAAGCCCTGCAGAAACTACAGCAAATTCTATTTTTTAAAGAATTGGACTATCAGTTAAAGGAAATTAAAGAAATTCTGCAAAAACCGGATTTTGACAGAATAAAGGCTTTCAAAAAGCAAAAAGAGTTACTTCTGTTAAAGCGCAATCGGACGGACAGACTTATACAGCTTCTCAACCGCTTAGAGAAAGGAGAACAATGTATGAGTTTTAAAGAATTTGACTTGTCTGATTACATCAAAGCATTAGAAGATTTTAAAAACAACAGCACCGAGGATATTATCAGGCACTGGGGAAATGTTGAGAACTTTGAAATGTTTATTCAGAAAATCAAAGCTCATGAGTCCGAGGTTGCCAAGCTTGCCATCAAACAATTCGGCAGTATCGAAAAGTACACCGAAGCCATGAAACATAATTTAGAACATTTCCCTGAACTCATGGATGACTTACAAGCGCAAATCCCGGAGGAAATGAAAACAGATGATAAGTTTCTCAAACTGGCTTCACACAAGGGAGAAGATGTCGCTTCGGACAGCGTACAAAATCTGGTCAAAGAAATGATTGCATACGCCCATGGAAACACCCCGTCCGGGTTAGTCGGTGATGATAACCATTATTGCAGCATGATTATTGACCTCTATTCCAATGATTACCTGAAAGCAGTGACCGATACCAAGTATGGTATGGGGAGCTGCGAGTATATCGCAGAAGCCTTTCGCTATTACCTGTGTCATAATGAAAAGAATACTTCATCAAATATCTAAGATGATTTAGAGACAAGCGGCATAAAGCAGTCCCGGGAACGCACAATTTCAGGCGTTTCCGGGACTGCGTTTGTTATATCACATAAAATGCTATAAATATAGCAGCCTGCTCTGTCTCGAAATCAGTCAGGCAAATTTAAATTGTGTCAATTCCCCGCAAAGAGTATATCCTATCCTTCGATAGGTGGCATTGGAACATATATTGTCCTGTTCGGTGTAAAGCATGGGAATCCTGCCTTCATCCAAAATCTTTTGTGTCACTTCACCGACCAGCATCCCGGCATAGCCCTTCCCCCGCTGCGAAGAATCCGTATATACGGTATTGATTCTGGCGAATTTTTCCGCCCTATGGGCTATCATCGCCATGGAGACCGCCTGCCTGCCATCTTCCCACAAGTACAAATCCGAAGAACCGGCTACATCATTTGCAAATCCTTCTGCCTCACCTTCCTGCATAGGACGTTTTTCCAAATCCCAAACCATTCCGGTGATGAAGTTTTTCAAAATATCCTTATGATTCTCATTTGACAATATCATGCGTCCATTTGCTTTTTTCGTATTGACAACCTTATCGCAGCGATAAATAACCATTGGAACCATACTGTTATAACTAACTTTTTTCCGCTCTGCCATTCTATTCAGAATGGGCCGGATGATTGTTTCATCTGCAATTACATTTAAATTCGCATTCAATTCCAGACGTTCTTCCATAACGGACTCGATTTCTTTAAGTGCGCCTTCAGTTACATTTTCTTTTATCCAAATCCACATTGGCAGACGTTCATTTGTCTGACCGATTATATAAGATTCCTCATCCGTTACCCAAAGGGCGCTTTCACTATTTGAAATCAGATAAAAAATGTTAAAGCATATTTTATCATTTTCCGACATTAATTTGTTTATTAACGGCAAAGCATTACTTAATCTCTTCATATTATTTACCATCCTCCATCTGTGCAAATTTTTAAGTTACCCTGCTATAATCATCCCGGCATTCTTCATGCCAACCGCCTCCTTTCCTGCACTGATGGAATCGGGATTAAATCAAAAAACTCCCACTCGTAAATAGAGTGAGAGTCTGTTTAATCAGAACTATTTACGTCATACCATCATATGCGTTCCTTGTAACGTAGGAAATACGTCAGCCTCTACTCGCATTCGCTTTCGGACTGCCAATCAGAAGGGATTTTCAATTATGACTTCCTGCATCGGTTCTCACCTGCTCCGATTCTCTGTAACATTCCGTATAATTTACTCTGCTTCTTCAATTTGTTTTCTGTTATTATAATATTTGTTCCGGCATTTTGCAAGCATAACTTCAAAAACCGTCCAAGTTCCTGACAACGACAAAATTCGCAAGTTAATGCGACTGGAATAATATCATATCTGGAAGGCAGTCCATATCTTAAACTATTTTATTTAATTCTTGTTATGGAAAAACCTCTATTTTACTTCTATTTCACAATTTATTTGAACTAGCTTATTTTCTGTTACCAAAATGTTGACACTGTTCAATGACACTTCATAGTTTTTATTTAGAAAAAACAGCATCATTTCCAGAAAGAGGATACACACAATACTGATTCATACTGTTCCTTCCCTTTTGGAGTGCTCTGCCAATAAATGATGCAAACTGCGGAGTATTCTCCATTTTTGAAATATTACGCAGTAAAAGCCGTTTAATGCGTAACATAACACCGCTTTACTCCTTATCTTCCTCTAATATATGGTGTTAGCACCATACATATATATAATCAATAAGGAAGAACATTTTTCCCGCCATCACCACGCTATAACGTGAAATTATATTTCTGTTCTCAATATAGAATACATCTTCATGTCAATAACTTTACCATTTTTTACAGCATTGTTTCTCAATGTACCCTCATATTGGAATCCCGCTTTTTCAAGCACTCTGCAAGACGCTGCATTGTATGCAAATGGCTCTGCGTAAATACGAATAATATCACTCTTTTCAAAAACATATTCGCAAATTTGTGTAACCGCTTCGGTCATTATACCTTTACCCCAGTATTTCTCGGCAACATAATATCCCAACTCGGCAGTCTGTCTATGAATATTTTCCTGTCGAAAAACACCAATACTCCCCACTGCCTTGTCATCTACTGTAATAGCAAAAGCAAAAGTTTCATTTTCATCTGCGGAAATCATGGAAGAAATATAATCTATTCCGTCCTGCTCTGTATAGGGATAGGGCAATCCGTCCCGAAGATTATCTTGTATCTTTCTATTGGAGAGAGCTGTTGCCAAATCTTTTGCATCTGATAATTTCCATTTTCTTATTTTACAAGTCATTCGTTATTCCCAACTTCTTTAACAATCAAATTTGTATTCTGTAGACGTTCTATAATAAAGTTTGTATTCACATCAATGGGCTTTGTTCCATCAATCCGTATAACGGGGCATTTCAAAGACTTTACCCATTCTTCAACAGTGTTCTCATTTCTGAATTCAACAAAGTGGAAAAATTTTTCTTCCTGCTCAAACAAATCCCCTCCTAATAACATTCTGCAACCGAAGTTTTGAAAAGAACGTTCTTTAACCCGTTGCAGTCTAATATCCCGTGGAACATCAAGCAATATAGCGTACTGAAAAAAAGAACATATATCTTCCCCGTAATCTCCTTTAACAGAAGCAAGAATAAAGTTTTTATGCATTTTTATTTCATGCAACAAAGTCATTTCCACTTCTTCATGAGTATGCGGTGAATCATATTTAAAATCGGGATTTGTATTAGGAAAATATATATTTTCAATATCTATAAAATGAAAATGCAACTTCTCTGCAAGAGCTTTCCCAAACGTACTCTTTCCAGCGCCATTTAAACCGCACACAATTATTCCCATAAAATCTCTTTAAACACCTTCCAAATTTTTATTTCTGAAAGTCAGCAAGGTTTTTTTAATGCCATAAATATAATTATTTGGGGCGTAATGATAAAAATGTTGCCAAATCGTTGGTAGTTACTAAATATATTTGTTTGGAAACCTTATAAATACCAGCTTTTTAAAGTCCATTTCATCACTCGTTTTCGCAAGAATATTCCATGACTTAAATTATCTATTTAAGGTTTATTGTGAAAATGCCGCTTTTTTACTTCGATTACATAATTTATTTGGGCTTACTGATTTTCTGTTGCCAAAGTGTTGCCACATATAAATATATTAATTTCCAAAAAACTTCTCATTAACATATTGTGCAGTGTTATCAAAATCTCCATAGATATATTTTTTATTTATCCCAACCATATCTAATTCTTTAATAATCTCTTTTTGATTACTTATATATATAGTCATACTAGGAATAATTTTCTGTACCATAAATCCTCCCATCTCATCACAGCTTGTCTGGTAATCTACAAATGCCTGATATAAAAATACCCCATTTTGATTTCTTATTCGATCAAATTTCAATGGTGTTTTATACATAAAATACGGTATCACGGGAAACGGTATGTCTGATGGAAGTTTTGATGTTGAGCACCTTATATCGTCAAAAAACAACAAATATAATGCTACAAATTCCATAATACCCATTCCGCCTAATATATCAAAATTAGGAAGGTATTTTTTTACTAATAACGGTATTTCACCAACTGCATCTATTCCTTTCTTACACAACTTATCCCGTTCTTTCAAATATGCATTACACTTTTTTAACTGCGGATAATCACATATTTCCTTAACCATACTTTTTACCAAATCATATGGATTCTTGCCCGACAACAGCCCCATATATGTATCTAACAAATCTCTAAACCCAATAACAATATCAGGTTGATTCCAAGCTAACTGGCTAAATACATTATGGCATAAGTGTTCTTTTATCGAATATTCCCGAAGAAACTCTGATGCATCTACTGTATCTTCTTTATTTAATATATATACATATCCACCATCTACATCATACTTTTCTCGTTCACAGGCAAAATAGAGTGCTACCAAAGGTGCCGTAGTAAAATCAATTAGATTTGTTTTCAAACCATGATGCTGCGAAAAAGCAAGAAAATTATCTTCTTGCATTTTATCTAATTGATACCCTACCTCTTGATAATACGAATTTAAAAGTTCATAATATTTATCAACCAAACCAAAGTTCTCTTTTTTAGGACTATATTTTCTAACAAGACTAGATGATATACTTGAATACTTTTGATTTTCCCCTCTGAAATAATGATTATGTAGATTATATTTTTTTATCAAATCAATATACTCTGTCAACGAGGAAATTTTTTCATTTGTTATATCCATAATACTTTAATCCTTTATATCGCACTGGCAACAATATTTCTACTTAAATAGTATATAAAACTATATATTTGAACATAACACGCAATTATATAGACTACCTGCCATATAAAATAATACGTGCATTCTTGTACTACTCGAACTCGGTTTAGTGGTTTTTACTTGTACTATATCTTGTTATTTATATTTCAAAAATTACTACATATGGTTATATAATCAATGGTGTTTTTCCGCTTCAACCGCCATTAGTACGTTTATGGTACGGTGGTTTGATAATCAGGTGACAGCAATCTCCTTCCCCCTTTTTAGGGTGTCCGAAATGTCCGAATATCCCCGCCGCTGACCTCATATAACCGTCATATAGTCCCGAAAATACATTCATTGATAACTTGTTAGGGTACGAAAAAAACACCGCCCATATGACGGTGTTTTCAATGCCTTTATCACGCCCAACTGTCGAACAACTCCAACATAATTTCCTGATGCGTTGGGTAAACCGCCGGAACGCCACTTGATGAATATTCTGTTGTTACGCCTGTTTGGGTTACTGTGAGTTTTGAACCGGGTTTAATTGTAATATCAGGACTAATGAACAACTTGACCGCCTGTGAAATAGTGGCGGCTGCTTCTGTCTGAATAGTGGTTGTGATACTTTCAAAGGACAGCTTGCAGGGCTGATTCTCCAACACAACTACTTCTTTATAACTGGTCAAGGCGGTTACAGGGTCTTTGACCTTCTGATATTCCGATATAGTCACCGCCCCGGTATATGTTGCTTCAATAGCCTTTCTTGCGGCTTTCTGTGCCGCCTGAATTGCATTTCCCATTATTCAACACCGCCCTTTAACAGTTCAATAACACGTTCAAAAAGTTCAATCATTTCCTGATTGCCTTTATTGGCTCCCAAATCAATAGTAACTGTTTTTCCCATGTGTGCACCCTCATTGTTCGACCATGAAGGTTTAGACACCGCTAAACGCTGACTATTGCGAAATAACCGTAATTCCCCACTTTTCACCGTCACAAGTTCCGGCTGCTCTTTCTCATAGAATTTATCATATTCCTTTTTCATGTTTCATCAATCCCTTTCATTCAAAATCTGTTCCAGTTCTGCAATTTTCTTGTCCTGTTCGTCTGTCCTGATACCGCTTAAAATCACGTTACAGGTTGCAGTAATGCTATTGGCGGTCTTGGTGTCAAGTTCGCCCTTATAAGTCATATTCGCAACCTTTGCCAGTGCTTTCCTGATGTTATCAGGGGTGTCAAGTTTCAGGTTTCTTTTTGCCATTCAATCACCGCCTATTCTTCCAAATCATCAATGAATATTCGTAGGTCTTTGTCATTGGGGTGCTTTTCTGACAACTCATTTAATGCCTGTATTGCATCATCAACAGAATCACAAATACAAATCGCATGAGTAACCCCACTACGATGCACACCGTTCCAAATATCACCCCTTGCAACCCATTTACCCGGTTCTTTTTCAGACGGATATATAAAAGCAATTATGAGTTTGTCAGCACCGCATTTCTTTTTTGCCTTAATAATCAATCTATCTATTGTTTTCATTTCATGCCGCCTTTCAAAAAATGCCCCGGACAATCAGAGAGTAGAAAGCCCGGAGCATTTTATCAGATATTAGGTTGTTTCCTGTTCCGCTGCCTGTGCATGGTAATAAATGGCTTTTGCCTTATTTTCCAAAACAAACGCATCATAGGCAATCCGCCCTTCTACCAGTGCGCCGCTGATGCCGGGCGGGTCTTCATGGATTTTATAATCCTCTAACTTGGTAGGGGCTACCGTGGCGCACGGGTGGGCAATCATAAAACCGAAGTTTTCCGGCAAACGGTTAGCCGGAACCTTAATTACCATTGCACCGTCAAGGTTGGAAATAACGCCTTTCAGCCTTAAATCATTGCCGACATCCGTTTCCATTGTGATGTCATTGCACTGCTTCATCAGCACATACACATCAGGAGTAACAACGATAATACGCCCTGTTTCCGGCACTTCCGCATTGTCAAGGGCATTATTGCCCGCAAGGATTTCTGTATAAATGTTGGTCTTAGTCAGTGCCTTGGGTTCTGCTTTCTGCCCCGCATTTTCACACATCACGCCGTAGGTATAAGTGTCTACTTCCGGTATAGCCACTTCCCGAAGCTGCCTTTCCAATGCAGAAGCCGCCTGCAAATTCTGTGCTGTTTCATCAGAATCCAGTTTGTCAATAACAAAGGTGAAAGAACGGTCATTCTTCAAAGTAAATTCCTCGGTAGTTGCATCAAGGTCTTTAATAACGCCGTAACGTGAACCTGTCATACCGCCAGGCGTGTTCCTCTTGTAGTCATTCATCTGTGATGTGCTGACCTTGTACACCTTTACGGTGTGTGCCCCTGTCCAATCAAAATCCTGATTGGTTAATAATGATTTCTTGCTTTCCGTACTGAATTTTTCATCAACATACGGTAAAAATTTTGTCGCTAAATTTATAGCCATGTTTTACGCTTCCTTTCTGTTAAGTGCGAAGCCCCATAGCCTTTCTAATCTCTATATCTTCCGTTGCCCCGGCAGCCGGCATTTTACTACTTACCCCCGGTTGGAAGCCTACAAATTTCGTATTGCTTGTTGCATTCGCCTTATATTCATTAAATACTGTTTCTATGGTTGAAATGCTCTTTTCCAATGTTTCTTTATCGGTGCAATTAAGAGCATCAAATAACTGCACTGGTAAACCTTTTTCTGATAACATTTCCTTGGCGGTCATGTGAAGCTCCCGCTGTGCAAGTTCCTGTTCCCTTTTCGCAAAATCTGCGTCACCGCTGTTCTTGGCTTTTTCTTTTGCAAGCCTTTCCTGAACAATGCGGTTCACATCTTCCTGTGTAAAGGTCTTTTCCCCTGTTCCCTGTCCGGCTGCCGGGTCTGCGTTCTGGTTCATGTTTTCTTCCATGATTAAATTCTCCCTTCTTTTAACGCCCGAAGTGGGCTGAATATTGCCAAATGAAAAAGGCATGAGTAATAACTGAAATTATCAGTTATTCCCATGCCTTTATAGCTATGCCAAACTACTAAGACTAACACCACCCAAAAACGTATTTGAAAGAATGAGGAAACCTTATAAAAAGGTGGTGCGGTACTCATGCCGTATTCATTCTAGCATTTATTTTACCACATATAGGGGGTGTAGTCAATGAAAAACCGCTTATTTTGTGGTTTTCTGCGACATTGGAACGGTCAAAACCGTATGCAAAAAGCCGTCTTTTGGTGCAGTTTCACGCACTTTCGTATCAGGAAACAGGCTTTTTACTGCGGCTTCATGCTGTGCTTTCTTGCCCTTTTCATTCTCTGTATATGTCACTCTAATCTTCATACTGTATCACCTCCAAAACTAATCAATGTATGCCTTGATAAGCCGATATAAGCAATAAAGCTGTGTTTCCGATGCTTTATCTAATAACTTTAAAATCTTTTCCCTGTAATTCATTTCTGTTTACCTCTCTGACCTCATATAACGGTCATATGCGTATTTTAAATTGATACTTGATAAAATGCACTCCCACATGATAAACTGTGATTGTTGAGGTCATATGTTTACCATGTGGCAAGCCCCGGTTCAGTCTTTTGCAGATTGTTCAGGGGCATTTTTTAACAAAGGCTGCAAGCCTTTCCTGATATGCGTCATCTGCTTCAAAATCAATTCAGACAACGCCCACACTCCAGCGGCTTCTTCTCTGAAAGCAATTATATCCACACTTTCATCACCAATTTTTTCATAATTGGCAAAAGTACGATTTGTTAATAACTTCTGTACCATTTCCAGTTCGCATAATTCAGAATCTATTCTGTCAATCAATGTGTATGTAAGTTCGTTCATTATCCTTATCCCCCTTTCTATGCAAATTCAGGTCTACCTAAATAATCCGGGGTCTGCCATGCGTTGTAAAGCCCTTTCTTAATCTCCATCATGTGAAAGAAGCTGAACGCATTTAAAAAACCGTCAAACGTCAGTACCTCAACACCATCACAAAAGTTTCGGTAAGCTGCCATATTGGAATACCCTCTAACTGCATTGATGGCATATCGCACCGCATCTTTGCCTAAAAGCTGCACCGCCTTTTCTTTTGATATGTACTTACCATCTTCAATATCTGCATGGCGGGCAAAAATTTCTTTCTTCTGTTCATACATTGATTTCATAATCTGTCACCTGTTCCCTTTCTACTATGAAAAATCTTTATTAGTTATAGTATCATCAAGTTCCGTCAACCTGTCCTGAATTTCATCTAAAGAATCTGATATGTCATGCAGCCTTGCAAAAGCACATTGCCCTTCTGCAAACCATGCACATTCATCCCAACAATCAGATTTTGTTATTGGACACACCACGCCATATTTTTTCACCTGCCTTTCTAAGTTGGCATAGTTGGCGAAGTACAAAAGGAAAATTATATTACTCTTATATTTTCAACTTTTGTAACATATCATAAAAAAATTTATATTAAGAAGTTAAAAACAACTACGCCAACACCGCCACGCCTTATTTTTGTTATATTTTTAGTACGCCAATAATCTACGCCACAACTACGCCAACACCGCCATTATTCTGTAAAAATTCTAATTGTTTTTCTTCCCTTGCCTTTTCCAATATGACTATCAATGGTTTTTGTACCCAATACCCTGTTGATGCTCTTTGAAAAGGTCAGGTTACTTCCCGGCTGAAAACCGTTTTCAGCACAAAATACCTGATACCGCTTATACACATCAGCAGTCGGTTCATTGATGATACTTTCCTTACCTATATCATCAATAAATGCAAGAATAGGGTTGTTTTCCTTCTCATAGCTTTCCTTCTGCTGCTCTGACTTTGCCGGAACTGTAAAAGCCTTATTCTCCAATACATCAGCAAGACCATCCAAAGCACATTGTATAAAATATTCCATATGCTCCGGCTGTTCCAGTTTGTACCTGATAAAAGGGTCATAACCAGAGGTATCTTTTGTAAATTTCCCATTCAGGGGGATAAATAGCAATCTTCGAAGTGCTGCCCCGGTAGGGTCTTTCATATGCGGTATGTCATTCGCTGAATAAATGTGCATTGCATAGGATGTAAAGTTAATCGGCGGTCTGCCCTTTTCCTCTGCCTGGACTTTCTCACCAGTGACCAGTTTCTTGAAAATAGAAGCATCCGCAATATATCCATTTGATATATCATCACCGATATTTGCCAACATACCGTATAGCGTGATTGTAATAAACCTGTTCCCAAGAGTACCCATATCAGCAGCGGAATAATTGTCTTTTCCAAGCATACTTTCCACCATATGAATATAGGTGCTTTTTCCGTTGTGCTTTTCACCTACCAAAATAGCAGCTATACCGCCACCAATGGCAGCAGACCGATAAAGGCAAGCCCCGGCAACTTCTTCCAGTGAATGCCGTATGTCTGCATCACCACATGATAATTTATCAAGTACACTGTTAACCAATTCCGATTTTGCATCAGGATTATAATCCCAAGGTATCTTATTTGTAATTATGTGTTGCGGACTAAACTGCTCTAAACTGTCTGTGTTAAGGTTATACACCCCATTCTTAAACGCTATCAAATTCAGGTCTGCGGTTCGTTCTTCCTCAACACACACCACATTCAGATATTTCAGCACTTCATTTCTTTGGTTAGAGGTCAGGGAAGATATTTCACCCACCATTGCCCTTTCAATCGCATCATAGCCGGGTACATAAATACCGCCCTCATAAATGTGAAGCTGACCATTGATTTTTTTCACATGGTACTGCATCCTGATATGCTCTGCAAATTTATCATGTGAAAACTTATTCTTTGGGAAGAAAACAGACTTTTTAAATGCTTCATCCCTCAAAATTACATCCAGTTCCTTTTCTTCTAGTGGTTCAGCAAGCACATACTGATTGATTATCCTGATTGTGTCCTTAATGTCAGCTTCATCAAGTCCGGCATTCTGCAAAGACAGGATATAAGCGTACAATGTGCTGTTCCTGCCGTCACCCTCACCCATATTTGCAAAATCAATATTGCACTTCGGTAGCGGTGTAAAATACTTTGGTAGTTCCTGATATGGCTGTTTATTATAGATTGGTGTACGCTCTACACCGTTAAACTTTAAACACTCCCCCGGCAACGAATACCCAGGATGGAAGTCTACCACGACACCACAGGCAAGCATCACCTTATCAGCTTTTTTCAATGAGGTGTTGCTGTTAATCATCAGGGCATGGACACCCCTACCGCCTTCCCTGTCAGTCATATAACAAGCCAATCCTTCCCCTTTAATGATACTCTGCAAAATCTCATTGTAAGGTTCTTCGTCCGCATCTATCAATACAACATTGGGGTACATGACACCGCTGAAGCTGTCAAAAACATCCACTTCCGGCAAAGTCAAAAGCTGTGGATTCCTGCCGGGGAATTTCTTGCCTTTCTGATTCTTCACAAAGCCTTTGTAAAGCCCTGTTTCGTCAAAATCTATCACCTTTCTTCTCACTTCCTTTCTCATAAATTTTCTATACGTTCTAACACATATTCCTTGATTCTGGTTGTCTTGGGTTACATCTTCTTAGGTGCTGCAACACCTGTACCGATAGCAGCCCTTTTATAAAAATTGTGTGTGTTGGGTATGAATTTATCAAGCGGTTTCCATACTTCCCGCCTGTTCACTTAAATGTCAGGGAGAACCGCCCCTTATCAGGTTTCACACTAAAGCCTGAAAACTTGCTGTCCGACAAGGGGATTTTTAAAGCGTTGCTTCACCCTGAACCGCTGAACATTTTCCCCTTAAAAATGAACAAAACTTGTTGACCGACACCAAACACACAAATTTTATAAAAAGGCTGCTACAAGTACACGAATCAGTAATAAACTTTTTCTTCAAAGTACCGTCTGCTGATTTTGCCATGAATGATGATTTTTCCCTGTTTATTCAGTTCATCATTTAACTGCTTGATTACCCTGTAAGCGGTTGATTTGGAAATGTTCATCATCTTAGCCACATCATCAGCGGTCAAAAATTTCTGTTCCTGTACTGCTGCCATTTAATCACCGCCTTCCATATCAATCAGACTTTCAACAGGCACGTTCAACGCCTTGGCAATCTTGCCGATTGTTTCAGGTCTTGCTTTCTGTACCCCTCTTTTAAGTCTTGCAATAGTAATTTGAGATACGCCACATTTTTCAGATAATTCCTTTGCAGAATATCCCTTGTTTGCCATAGCAACATCAATTTTCATTTTGTCGATTTTCACTTATTTCACCTCTTTCCGACAATTTAATTACCGCTTGTATTGTCATTATACGTCTTTTAATTGTCGTTGTCAATAAGTTTTTTAAATTTACCTTGAATTAAATTGTCGGTTGTGATAATATCTATATATGAAAGGTGGTGAAAGGCTTGGATGATAATAAAATCGGCATGAACATAAAAAAATATCGAAAAGGAAAATTCACACAACAAGAACTTGCCGACAAAATAGGTAAAACTGAAAGTTCTATTAGGAAATATGAAAAGGGGCTTGTCACAATTCCTTTAGATGTTCTGAACAAAATAGCAACTGTACTAGAAGTAAGGGTTGCTGATTTAATGGGAATATCTGACTATTTAGATGTGGTTGAAGATTCAATAGAAAAAGCAATCTCATTTAAAGAATATTTAGGTATTTTGGGATATGAGGTACACGAAAGCCCCTATAATGATAAATGGGTCATTCATGTCAAAGATTCCGATATAGATGTCTATATCAGTAATGAAGAAATGGACACCCTAGAGCGTACCACAATAGAAAACATTGATTTGAGAATCAGCAAATACATGAACGATGGAAATCATAATCAATAATACTTAAAAACCGCCCCGGTTGCAGCCGGAACGGTTTTGAATAGATGTAACCCATAAACCTATAAAGGAATATGCGATACTTCCAAGACAAATACAGTATAGCACATTCCTTTGTTAAATGCACCATTTTTTAGAAAGGAAGTGCTTATTTTATGCCAACATACAAAGATGAAAAGCGTGGCACATGGTACTGCAAATTCTATTATCAGGACTGGACTGGTAAGCGAAAGCAGAAGAAAAAAGAGGGATTCAAGACCCAAAGAGAAGCCAAGGAATACGAAAGGGAATTTATCAGGAAGTCAAAAGCTGACTGTTCAATGCTGTTCAGCAGTCTGATTGAACTTTATTTAGAGGACTGCCAAAGCAGATTGAAACCGACCACCCTTGACAACAAGAAGTATATCATCAACCTGAAAATACTCCCATATTTCAAGGATATGCCACTAAATACCATAGATGCAACCACCGTTAGGAAATGGCAAAATGAACTGATTTCATACCGGGATGAAGAAGGGAATCCTTATTCACAAACTTACCTGAAAACGGTCAACAACCAGTTATCGGCAATTATGAACTATGCCCGGAAATATTACAAGCTTCCTGAAAACCCGGTTGTTGTATGTGGCAGCATGGGGAAAAGCCACGCCGAATCAATGAAGTTTTGGACACTGGAAGAATTTAAGCAATTCATCCCCGCCATAGAGGATAAACTTCTTTCCAAGGTCATGTTTGAACTGCTCTTTTGGACTGGTATGCGTTCCGGGGAACTGCTTGCCCTGACACTGAATGATTTTGATTTCACCGCAAAGACCGTCAGCATCAGCAAGAACTTCACCCGGCTAAATGGGGAAGATTTGATTCTGACCCCCAAGACCCCCAAAAGCAAACGAACAATCACGCTGCCCGACTTCATCTGTGAAATGGTTCAGGACTATGTGACGCATTTATATGACTACAAGCCAAAGGAAAGGCTATTCCCGGTCACAAAATCCTACCTTGACCATGAAATGCGTAGGGGCTGCCAAAAATCAGGTGTGAAGAAAATCAGAGTGCATGATATAAGACACTCACACGCAAGCCTATTGATAGAACAGGGCTTTCCCCCTCTGCTTATCTCTGAACGGTTGGGGCATGAGAAGATACAGACCACGCTACAAACTTATTCCCACCTGTACCCGAACAAACATAACCTTGTAGCGGATAAATTACAGGAATTGAATAAATAGTACGTTTTCAGTACGGTTAAACATTATAAAACCGCTAGAACCCTTGATTTTACAGGCTCTAGCGGTTTTCTTGACCTTATTCGAACTCAATCGTCCCAGGCGGCTTACTCGTCAAATCATAAAACACCCTATTTACTCCACGCACCTCGTTAATAATACGGCTCATGACTGTTTGCAGCACCGCAAATGGAATTTCTGCGCTTTCGGCAGTCATGAAATCAACAGTGTTGACTGCGCGAAGTGCAACCGCATAATCATAGGTTCTTTCATCACCCATGACTCCTACAGAGCGCATGTTGGTCAATGCTGCAAAATACTGGCCAATGATTCTGTCCAATCCTGCTTTTGCAATTTCCTCACGATAAATTGCATCTGCATCTTGAACAATCCGCACTTTTTCTGCCGTAACTTCACCGATAATGCGAATGCCAAGCCCAGGTCCGGGAAATGGCTGCCTGAATACCAGCTTTTCGGGAATGCCCAGTTCCAGCCCGGCCTTTCTGACCTCATCTTTAAACAGGTTACGTAACGGTTCAATGATTTCTTTAAAATCCACACAATCCGGCAATCCTCCCACATTGTGGTGTGATTTGATGACCGCTGATTCTCCTCCAAGACCGCTTTCCACAACATCCGGATAAATTGTGCCTTGAACCAGAAAATCTACCGCCCCGATTTTTTTGGCTTCTTCTTCAAAAACACGAATAAACTCTTCTCCAATAATCTTGCGCTTTTTCTCAGGTTCCGTCACTCCTGCAAGTTTTTCATAAAAACGTTCTTGGGCGTTGACACGGACGAAATGCAATTCATAAGGACCGTTTGGCCCGAAAACTTCTTCTACTTCATCACCTTCATTTTTGCGGAGGAGGCCATGGTCTACAAATACGCAGGTCAACTGGTCCCCTATTGCCTTTGCCAGCATTACCGCCGCCACAGAAGAATCAACACCCCCGGATAAAGCACACAAAACCTTACCGCTCCCCACTTTCTGCCTTATTTCCTGAATGGAATTTTCCACAAAAGAATCCATCCTCCAGGTACCGGCACAGCCGCAAATACCCCTTACAAAATTGTAAAGAATCTTGGTTCCTTCCACCGTATGTAACACTTCCGGATGAAATTGAATGGCAAATAACCCTTTTTCTTTATTTTCAGCTGCCGCTACAGGACAATCTGCCGTATGGGCTGTCACGTTAAAATCGGGGGCTATCCGGGAAATATAATCAAAATGGCTCATCCAGCAAATAGTAGTAGAATTTACCTCTGCAAATAAAGGAGACTTCGTGTCTATCATCACTTCTGTTTTTCCGTACTCTCGGACGGGTGCCTTTTCAACTTTACCGCCCAGCAAAAGCATCATCAGCTGCGCACCATAGCACAGTCCCAATACAGGTATTCCTAATTCAAAAAGTTCCTTGGAATAAGACGGAGCATTGTCCTCATAGCAGCTATTGGGACCGCCTGTAAGGATAATTCCTTTGGGATTCATCTCCTTTATCTGGGCTATGTCTGTTTTGTAGGAATATATTTCGCAATAAACATTGCATTCCCTGACGCGCCTTGCAACCAACTGATTATACTGACCTCCAAAATCAATGACAATAACTTTTTCCTGAACCACCGATTTTCTCCTCCTTGTCATAGCTTCTATTATTATAAGATACACTTACATGGTTTACAAGGCGTTTTTCCTAAATTCCCACATTTCCACTGTTCACTCCCAAGCCGTTGTTTTCCAGTGGCAACCATTCAATTCCTCTTCTGATATATGTATCCCAAAAATCCCATTCATGGTTTCCCGGTCCTACCTCAAATAACACATCTACTCCATGCTCTTGTAAAAATCGGGCAAAATCTTTATTTACATCAAGCAAATGGTCTTCTTCGCCGCATGCCATATATACGGAAGGCGGTTCAACTCCTTCCCTTCTCATCTGCTCTACAAGATACTTGGGATTTTTATCGCTTTCCAACACTTTATTCAAGTCACCGAAACAAGCCTCCGCATAATCCTTTCCTTCCAGAAAAAACGGCGTATCGTTTGTCCTGCTTTGAAGCCCGTCCACAATCAATGCTGCTGACAAGGCCACAACTGCACCAAAAGTTTCATGATACTTAAAGCCATTTCGAATCGCTCCGAAGCCACCCATGGAAAGCCCGCCAATATAGGTATCTTCCCTTTTATGTGACAAAGGAAACATCTTCCGCGTCAATTCTACCAATTCCCGTCCGATAAACTCACCATAAAAATTCTGGCCTGACGGCTGGTCCAAATAAAATGCATTGTCACCTGAAGGCATTACCACTACAAGGTCATGTTCCTCTGCATATCTCTGAATCCTGCTTCCGTTCACCCAGTCCGTGTAATTTCCAAATACACCATGAAGCAGATACAGCGTTTTATATGGCTTGTCCTCACGTACTGGCATTCCGGGGAAAACCAATTTGTCCACAGGCAATATGACATTGACAGGAACCATTCTCATCAATGACTTTGACATAAGATTCATTTGAATAAACGCCATACTATTTCCTCCTTACAAATATGAGACTTTTTATTTATTATAATTCTGAACAGTATTATTCTCAACGAAAACTTTCAGTATTGGCAAAAAGGTGTGATGATTAAGCACTACATCTCATACTAACCGCTTACCGTTTCTACTCACACACCTCTTGCGAGGTGTGACTAATGCTCCTGTTTGGCTGCGGCCTCCGGCTGGAGGTTTCTACTCACACACCTCTTGCGAGGTGTGACCGAAAAAGACCATGGAGCGGATAGCCCGGGGAATGTTTCTACTCACACACCTCTTGCGAGGTGTGACTGCCATAATAATACACTATAATCAAGGCATTAATGTTTCTACTCACACACCTCTTGCGAGGTGTGACAGGAAGTAGACCTGTACATAGAAACATCCGTAAGTTTCTACTCACACACCTCTTGCGAGGTGTGACCAAACAAATTTACGTTACAACGATAGATATTGCAGGTTTCTACTCACACACCTCTTGCGAGGTGTGACAGGGCGCAAACTGTACTATTCCATTTTCTATCCCGGTTTCTACTCACACACCTCTTGCGAGGTGTGACGGAAAAAAAAGCTGCCGGGCCCCGGGCGCCGGAGTTTCTACTCACACACCTCTTGCGAGGTGTGACCAGGGGTTCGTGCAGCGCCGCCGAAGCTGTGGAGTTTCTACTCACACACCTCTTGCGAGGTGTGACTGGATGAAGGAAATTTTAGACAGTCTTCTCGAAAGTTTCTACTCACACACCTCTTGCGAGGTGTGACAGGCAGGGACAACCGCCGCCACTATACACGTGATGTTTCTACTCACACACCTCTTGCGAGGTGTGACGAGGACGGGCTTTTCCGGGAAAATGACGTCCTGAGTTTCTACTCACACACCTCTTGCGAGGTGTGACCTTTACGTGTACGCGTTACTGCAAACACACCATTGTTTCTACTCACACACCTCTTGCGAGGTGTGACAGTGGACGGCGGAAAGGGTTTTTCCTTTTCCGAAGTTTCTACTCACACACCTCTTGCGAGGTGTGACTGTTCCACTAATCCGGTTACAATACCGCATAGGGGTTTCTACTCACACACCTCTTGCGAGGTGTGACCAATACTTTATCGGTTATCCCAAATACTTGGGGTGTTTCTACTCACACACCTCTTGCGAGGTGTGACTATTCGGTATTTTACGATAATCCCAATGATATTGTTTCTACTCACACACCTCTTGCGAGGTGTGACTTTATTCTGAGCGCAGACGCGTGCAGAATAAAAAGGTTTCTACTCACACACCTCTTGCGAGGTGTGACGGAACGGTGCGCCCGGTGGGCCACTACATAGACAGTTTCTACTCACACACCTCTTGCGAGGTGTGACACTATCTGGACAGGGTAAAACGGAGAATGAAGAGTTTCTACTCACACACCTCTTGCGAGGTGTGACCATAAAGGAAGACAACTGGCACAGCAGGAATCTGGTTTCTACTCACACACCTCTTGCGAGGTGTGACCCTGTTTGCCAGGATGGAACTGGCACACGCAAAGTTTCTACTCACACACCTCTTGCGAGGTGTGACCTACTGTGAGGATGTATGGCAGGTGGACCCTGTGGTTTCTACTCACACACCTCTTGCGAGGTGTGACTGTAAAACCGAAATAAATATTTCAACGAAGAGCCGTTTCTACTCACACACCTCTTGCGAGGTGTGACTAATAAGGTTAATGGTTTCTTTTGCGGCATCACGTTTCTACTCACACACCTCTTGCGAGGTGTGACGGAAGGGTCAAAATTCTGGTTCAACTGCAATCCGGTTTCTACTCACACACCTCTTGCGAGGTGTGACTTAGACAATAACCGGGCCAAGGACGGGGATATTGTTTCTACTCACACACCTCTTGCGAGGTGTGACGGAAACCAGCACGAGTGCGGGCACCACGATGGCGTTTCTACTCACACACCTCTTGCGAGGTGTGACAATGTATTTTGTTTAGGTGATGGCGCGTAGTCAAGTTTCTACTCACACACCTCTTGCGAGGTGTGACTAATACGGGATTAGTAGGCAATAGGTCGCAAAGTTTCTACTCACACACCTCTTGCGAGGTGTGACTAGTACAGTGGTGTATTATTCAACCATTATAAAAGTTTCTACTCACACACCTCTTGCGAGGTGTGACGCTGCTGTAGCTGCAGATGGAACTGTTCTTGCTGGTTTCTACTCACACACCTCTTGCGAGGTGTGACAACCAGTCGAAGCGTTCAATACGGGCATACCGAGTTTCTACTCACACACCTCTTGCGAGGTGTGACGGGAAGCTGCCGTCAAGGGACTTTCGCGGCATAAGTTTCTACTCACACACCTCTTGCGAGGTGTGACATTATTTCTTATACTGAAATCAAAACACCAAAGAATTTCTACTCACACACCTCTTGCGAGGTGTGACCCTGTTCGAGGGAAAAATGGAAACCTGCATAAATATTTCTACTCACACACCTCTTGCGAGGTGTGACAATATGCTCCCCCCCTGCAATATTCTGTGTCGTTATTTCTACTCACACACCTCTTGCGAGGTGTGACGGAACGTGCAGGGGCTTACATCTGCTGTATTAGATTTCTACTCACACACCTCTTGCGAGGTGTGACAACGGGCAGTTGTGCTTTGGGTTTGCAGAGGAGAAATTTCTACTCACACACCTCTTGCGAGGTGTGACTTTAACGTGCAATTGTACGTTTTTAATGTAGTATTTCTACTCACACACCTCTTGCGAGGTGTGACTATATCCGACCATTTATTACCTGTGCGGACAGAGAATTTCTACTCACACACCTCTTGCGAGGTGTGACAATTGATTGGCTATCAGAATGTTGGCATTTAAAAATTTCTACTCACACACCTCTTGCGAGGTGTGACTACAATAGTATACTACTGTTCCACCACCTGTACCATTTCTACTCACACACCTCTTGCGAGGTGTGACGTCTGTACTCTACTCAATGTATCGTTTCTACGCAATTTCTACTCACACACCTCTTGCGAGGTGTGACCGATAGCCCGTGCGTAATTTTCGATAGTGCCGAATTTCTACTCACACACCTCTTGCGAGGTGTGACAACGCAAATTAATAATATAGGCTCTACAAGAGTGGAATTTCTACTCACACACCTCTTGCGAGGTGTGACAAAACGTTTCTGCTGTACTAGTCCACGGCAATTCAATTTCTACTCACACACCTCTTGCGAGGTGTGACCACGCCGCCCCTGCCCCGGACGGCTTCCGTCAGGATTTCTACTCACACACCTCTTGCGAGGTGTGACAAACAACAACAGCAACAGCACCACCAGGGCCCAAAAATTTCTACTCACACACCTCTTGCGAGGTGTGACGATGCTGGAGGTTATGAAATCGGGTTTAAGAGATTTCTACTCACACACCTCTTGCGAGGTGTGACAGCTTTGAGATGCTGCCATTCGCGGGAATTAAAATTTCTACTCACACACCTCTTGCGAGGTGTGACACTTGCAATGACTTTTTAAAATAAAATGAAGATGATTTCTACTCACACACCTCTTGCGAGGTGTGACGCGGATGCAGAAGAATTGCAGGACCCAGAATTAAATTTCTACTCACACACCTCTTGCGAGGTGTGACACCATTGGGATTGCAATTTTCCGCGGATATTACATTTCTACTCACACACCTCTTGCGAGGTGTGACTGTATTTATAGCATGTCTGGTTGTTAATATTATCGATTTCTACTCACACACCTCTTGCGAGGTGTGACATAAACGGTATAAAAATAGTCAATTTTGTGAATATTTCTACTCACACACCTCTTGCGAGGTGTGACAAAGCATTATTTATGGCAGTCAATGACGTGGAATATTTCTACTCACACACCTCTTGCGAGGTGTGACGATAAATTTTATAAGAAATACGTTGCATTATAGATTTCTACTCACACACCTCTTGCGAGGTGTGACACGGCGTCCCCTTATCATTTTCCCATATTCCCAATTTCTACTCACACACCTCTTGCGAGGTGTGACTGGGTGTAACATCCACTCAAAAAATGATAATTGATTTCTACTCACACACCTCTTGCGAGGTGTGACAGTGCCGCGAACTGGTCTATATACGGGGCAAAAGATTTCTACTCACACACCTCTTGCGAGGTGTGACCCGAACCGCTGTCACACAGGACGCGGAACCAGTCGATTTCTACTCACACACCTCTTGCGAGGTGTGACTGATGGCACCGTCGTTACATGGGGTGATATTGCAATTTCTACTCACACACCTCTTGCGAGGTGTGACCCAAACCTAGAGCAGCAGAGGAAGCATACACGGGATTTCTACTCACACACCTCTTGCGAGGTGTGACGGTATTCACGGCCGGGTCTGCATCCGGAACGGGATTTCTACTCACACACCTCTTGCGAGGTGTGACGGTATTCACGGCCGGGTCTGCATCCGGAACGGGATTTCTACTCACACACCTCTTGCGAGGTGTGACATAAGGACGGCGCGGAAGCTGTGAATGATGATAAATTTCTACTCACACACCTCTTGCGAGGTGTGACGTTTGAATAAGTGGCATATATAGTGCGCCAGAGAATTTCTACTCACACACCTCTTGCGAGGTGTGACGGTAACGGCATTTATCAATGTCCCCCATTTTAATTTCTACTCACACACCTCTTGCGAGGTGTGACAGAATTGATAGAAAAACTTGATATTATTGCAAAAATTTCTACTCACACACCTCTTGCGAGGTGTGACTGCGGTAAAAGAGCATTGTTTAAAAGAGGCATGGAATTTCTACTCACACACCTCTTGCGAGGTGTGACAGGCACGTGGAACACGAAAAAATATCCGAAGCTAATTTCTACTCACACACCTCTTGCGAGGTGTGACGGAATCCAATATTGTGGCAGTTTTATACGATTGGGATTTCTACTCACACACCTCTTGCGAGGTGTGACGATATAGTTGAATTAGCAAATCTGATACATCACGATTTCTACTCACACACCTCTTGCGAGGTGTGACATTTATCGTTTCAGGCAGTTTTGATAAATTCGCGATTTCTACTCACACACCTCTTGCGAGGTGTGACATTAAATTACATTGTATTCTCTTATGCAAAACCCATTTCTACTCACACACCTCTTGCGAGGTGTGACGGAGTCGAATATAGTTGCGGTGCTATACGATTGGGATTTCTACTCACACACCTCTTGCGAGGTGTGACTGTTTGACGTAAATGATATGCTGGACAGGCGGTTAATTTCTACTCACACACCTCTTGCGAGGTGTGACAATATATTATCGACATTATAACAGCGTCATGCAATTTCTACTCACACACCTCTTGCGAGGTGTGACCATTTAACATTTTTTCAATAAGGGTTGTCGTCCAGATTTCTACTCACACACCTCTTGCGAGGTGTGACGGAACGGAAAACGGATGCGGGCATACAGGGAACTGATTTCTACTCACACACCTCTTGCGAGGTGTGACCCCGGGAATCCTGTATCCCTTTGACGGGCAGGGGATTTCTACTCACACACCTCTTGCGAGGTGTGACACTGGCAGAAATGCTTGATAAAAAGGGGGTTTCAAATTTCTACTCACACACCTCTTGCGAGGTGTGACCCTTTCCGTCCTCACCCCAACAATGGGATAAGAAATTTCTACTCACACACCTCTTGCGAGGTGTGACAATACGAAAAAATATCCGAAGCTAGATAGTCGATAATTTCTACTCACACACCTCTTGCGAGGTGTGACACAATGATATTGCAGGCACAACATTGACGGCACATTTCTACTCACACACCTCTTGCGAGGTGTGACTAAATAATCAGTATCCCGATAGCGTACATCTAAATTTCTACTCACACACCTCTTGCGAGGTGTGACGCCGGCCAGTCCGGCGGAAAGGAGGTAGCCATGGATTTCTACTCACACACCTCTTGCGAGGTGTGACGCTCCCGCGCTTCATATGATGCTCCCGGCCAAAATTTCTACTCACACACCTCTTGCGAGGTGTGACAATCAGAACGCCAACCGGGACACGCCTGTGTAACATTTCTACTCACACACCTCTTGCGAGGTGTGACATGTCCAAAGAAAAACGGGAACGAATGAATATTGATTTCTACTCACACACCTCTTGCGAGGTGTGACCCATTTTTTTTTGTTCATCCTCCAAGGCTATTAAATTTCTACTCACACACCTCTTGCGAGGTGTGACTATTTTGTTACCAAAATATGTTTGTCACGTTAAAATTTCTACTCACACACCTCTTGCGAGGTGTGACCTGAAGAAGAAAATCAATGGTTTCCTCCAGATTATTTCTACTCACACACCTCTTGCGAGGTGTGACTCCTCGGGGACCAGCCGAGGGGACAGACCAATATCATTTCTACTCACACACCTCTTGCGAGGTGTGACAAGGGGCATCCCCTTCCGGCAAACCGGGAAAGGATTTCTACTCACACACCTCTTGCGAGGTGTGACTTTCTGTTCCGCCGCATATCCGCCGCATCCTAGGAATTTCTACTCACACACCTCTTGCGAGGTGTGACGGCGTATACGGCCCGGTCACACAAAAACAGGTCAATTTCTACTCACACACCTCTTGCGAGGTGTGACAAAAAGATATAAGCAGCTTCAAAAACCGGAGAAGATTTCTACTCACACACCTCTTGCGAGGTGTGACATACAGTATAAAATTTATATGGATGGGGAAAGAAATTTCTACTCACACACCTCTTGCGAGGTGTGACAAATTTCTTCCGCTGGCGTAATATTTACGCATGGATTTCTACTCACACACCTCTTGCGAGGTGTGACCGGAGCGGCCGCCCGTGTGGGAACACACCCCCCTATTTCTACTCACACACCTCTTGCGAGGTGTGACCGGCAGGAAGTGCATGTGCCGGCGCTGGTGCAGGATTTCTACTCACACACCTCTTGCGAGGTGTGACTTTGCACAACATCGACACTTTTTACTATTCGGTCATTTCTACTCACACACCTCTTGCGAGGTGTGACGGTAACCAGTATCCGGCGCAATGCGGTATATATAATTTCTACTCACACACCTCTTGCGAGGTGTGACGCCGCTTGTTCCGGATGCAGTACGTATTCTTAAATTTCTACTCACACACCTCTTGCGAGGTGTGACTGCAGCAGCCGCTCAGGAGATAGGCGGTCATTTATTTCTACTCACACACCTCTTGCGAGGTGTGACTATACCAGCACATTGTTAACGACTTGATAAATCCATTTCTACTCACACACCTCTTGCGAGGTGTGACGAATACCGGCGGGAGAACTGCAGCAGCCGCTCAGATTTCTACTCACACACCTCTTGCGAGGTGTGACGACGTCACCGCGTCCATAGCGGCGCAGGGAAAGGATTTCTACTCACACACCTCTTGCGAGGTGTGACGCGAGCGTCTTGCGGCTGCGTCTGCCAGTAGAAATTTCTACTCACACACCTCTTGCGAGGTGTGACGGTGTTCGCCTGAACCTGAGCGCGAAAAGTGCATTTCTACTCACACACCTCTTGCGAGGTGTGACGGCGAAAAATATCCCGATCGGGGCCGAGAGCCTATTTCTACTCACACACCTCTTGCGAGGTGTGACCTCGCCAGACAGTAGCGCGATTGTGCTCTCGCCAATTTCTACTCACACACCTCTTGCGAGGTGTGACCGAGTCTGCCGGAGGAGCTGCAGGCCGTTATTTCAATTTCTACTCACACACCTCTTGCGAGGTGTGACGACTCAGAGGACGACGAGACGGCAAGCGACGACATTTCTACTCACACACCTCTTGCGAGGTGTGACATTTATTAAATCCCGCCGCCCCGTGCGGCGTGGTATTTCTACTCACACACCTCTTGCGAGGTGTGACCAAATCTCTGTCACGACAAAACTCGCTGCTACTATTTCTACTCACACACCTCTTGCGAGGTGTGACAAAATTACATACAAATTTGTAAATACGGGGATAATTTCTACTCACACACCTCTTGCGAGGTGTGACAATATATCACGGAAAACAAGCTGACCAATGGGCATTTCTACTCACACACCTCTTGCGAGGTGTGACATTTGACCGTGACGCTTTTTGCGCTGCCAGTGAATTTCTACTCACACACCTCTTGCGAGGTGTGACCGCAGCGGAAATTCTGGGGGCGGCGTTGTGCAATATTTCTACTCACACACCTCTTGCGAGGTGTGACCAGAGATAGCAGCAGCAAGACCGCTTCTGAAATATTTCTACTCACACACCTCTTGCGAGGTGTGACAATGTGGAAGAAGAAAAAGGCGAAACCCAAAGCAATTTCTACTCACACACCTCTTGCGAGGTGTGACTTTTGCGGACATAAAGCCGAAACGCCCGCAGGAATATTTCTACTCACACACCTCTTGCGAGGTGTGACTCGATTAACGGCGCAAAGGGCGACAGCACGGGAAATTTCTACTCACACACCTCTTGCGAGGTGTGACGCGGACAGACATTGCGTTGCAGTCCCGGAACGTGATTTCTACTCACACACCTCTTGCGAGGTGTGACCCGCAAGCCCTGCCGCCTTGCATAGCTTTTGCAGAATTTCTACTCACACACCTCTTGCGAGGTGTGACTTGCACATGTTTGTCGCCTTAATTATCCAGTCAATTTCTACTCACACACCTCTTGCGAGGTGTGACGGACGATTGAAGTTAAAGTTTCCTATGTCTGGGATTTCTACTCACACACCTCTTGCGAGGTGTGACTTGACGCTTCAAACGGCGTGACAGTGACAACAGATTTCTACTCACACACCTCTTGCGAGGTGTGACGACTTTTTCAAGGTCCCTATGTTTTGCGGACATAATTTCTACTCACACACCTCTTGCGAGGTGTGACTTCCGGATCCCGTGGAGCGTCTGGCGCGACATGATTTCTACTCACACACCTCTTGCGAGGTGTGACCCGTGGGAAAGAAAAAACTTGAAATCACTCAGACATTTCTACTCACACACCTCTTGCGAGGTGTGACTAAAAGGCCAAGAGCTCAAATCTCCAGAAAAGAATTTCTACTCACACACCTCTTGCGAGGTGTGACGACAGATCCAGATCCTGCTCAAATTTGCACCCAATATTTCTACTCACACACCTCTTGCGAGGTGTGACGATCCGACGCCCTATCTGGCCGAGAGGAACATCGATTTCTACTCACACACCTCTTGCGAGGTGTGACACAATTCCGCAGATTTTGGCGTATCAGTATCAACAATTTCTACTCACACACCTCTTGCGAGGTGTGACAGAACAGTATCAAGCCTAGTGAACGGAGAAAACATTTCTACTCACACACCTCTTGCGAGGTGTGACGTAATAGTCGGCTACGGAACGAAACCAGCGGTATTTCTACTCACACACCTCTTGCGAGGTGTGACGCTTTGTCACTGGATGTGACCGCACGTTTACGGGATTTCTACTCACACACCTCTTGCGAGGTGTGACCCTGCCGTATTTCATTTCAATATAAAGCCCGTGGATTTCTACTCACACACCTCTTGCGAGGTGTGACGCATGACCACAACTGCGAATGGTTGACCACGGATGATTTCTACTCACACACCTCTTGCGAGGTGTGACCAGCCCTGCCACAACCTTTGCAACCGTAGCCACATTTCTACTCACACACCTCTTGCGAGGTGTGACGAAACGGCATATTCCCCGCTTACATCCGCAGTGGATTTCTACTCACACACCTCTTGCGAGGTGTGACGGAAGACCGAACAGCAATTTTTCAATGTTTGTGGATTTCTACTCACACACCTCTTGCGAGGTGTGACGATACGGCAGTATTGACAGACAAAGTAAATGACATTTCTACTCACACACCTCTTGCGAGGTGTGACTGAAAGACAGCTTGCGCAAGCTGTCTATCTTTTTATTTCTACTCACACACCTCTTGCGAGGTGTGACCGGGAACACGGCGCAACGGAAGAAATATTGTGTATTTCTACTCACACACCTCTTGCGAGGTGTGACTGCAAACGCCCCTTTTTCTGTCAAATACGGTTCAATTTCTACTCACACACCTCTTGCGAGGTGTGACCACATTGCAGATATGATGGCAACGCACTTTGACGATTTCTACTCACACACCTCTTGCGAGGTGTGACGCTTTTTTCATGCGATAAATGACGGGAGGTGAAAATTTCTACTCACACACCTCTTGCGAGGTGTGACGGCAGAAGCGGCGGCATATAGGGACAGCATAGAGATTTCTACTCACACACCTCTTGCGAGGTGTGACTGTCTGGGATAAAGGACAGCACGGCTTGACAATATTTCTACTCACACACCTCTTGCGAGGTGTGACGAGATAGGAGGTGGCGCAAAGATGATGTTAGGTGATTTCTACTCACACACCTCTTGCGAGGTGTGACAAATCACGGTCAAAGTGACGCAGCGGGAGAAGAATTTCTACTCACACACCTCTTGCGAGGTGTGACAGGGCTTGACGGTGAGAAGCCGCAGCTTTTCTTTATTTCTACTCACACACCTCTTGCGAGGTGTGACTTGCTGGAATGGATGGGCGCAAACGGATTTTTTGATTTCTACTCACACACCTCTTGCGAGGTGTGACACGAAGCGGACACGCAGGGGGAAGAATTTCTGAAATTTCTACTCACACACCTCTTGCGAGGTGTGACCAATAAGCCAGCCCCGTTCACGGGCGAACTTTTCATTTCTACTCACACACCTCTTGCGAGGTGTGACTTGCTGAAAGTGCTGACCGGGGCTGATGAAAAGGATTTCTACTCACACACCTCTTGCGAGGTGTGACCCCCAGCTTGTATGATAAATAATCGCCGCTGCCATATTTCTACTCACACACCTCTTGCGAGGTGTGACGCTTTTGTGTTGGGTGAAATGTGCCGTCTTTCAGATTTCTACTCACACACCTCTTGCGAGGTGTGACTGCTGGCGGCAGCCAGCACCTACGAAAAAATTTATTTCTACTCACACACCTCTTGCGAGGTGTGACAAAAAGGACAATGAAAAAGAGATGGCGGGAAAGAATTTCTACTCACACACCTCTTGCGAGGTGTGACTACAAGTACGGGAAAATCTATTGCACGGCTACAATTTCTACTCACACACCTCTTGCGAGGTGTGACCGGACGGATTCAAAGACACAAATGGAATACCTAATTTCTACTCACACACCTCTTGCGAGGTGTGACAAGACAGATTATAAATACATCATCAAGTACCTTATTTCTACTCACACACCTCTTGCGAGGTGTGACAAGGAATACAGAGCGGAAATGATTGAACTCTGCAATTTCTACTCACACACCTCTTGCGAGGTGTGACCGGAGCGGGCAAGGGAAATCAGAGAGAGCCGGAGGATTTCTACTCACACACCTCTTGCGAGGTGTGACGGGCAATCCCCAGTCGCCCTCACATGCTACCATCATTTCTACTCACACACCTCTTGCGAGGTGTGACGGCGTGACCACAAAGACGGGAACGAGGAACATTATTTCTACTCACACACCTCTTGCGAGGTGTGACAGTAGTCAAACGGATAATGTCGGGGAAAGTTCCGATTTCTACTCACACACCTCTTGCGAGGTGTGACAAGATGGCGGTGGATTTCGAGGACGCAATCGCCAATTTCTACTCACACACCTCTTGCGAGGTGTGACAACGTGGAGATTGAGGGCGTTGAGGTCGGAAAGGATTTCTACTCACACACCTCTTGCGAGGTGTGACGGGGCGGTATCAAGGGCGTTGTGGCAGCAGGATGGATTTCTACTCACACACCTCTTGCGAGGTGTGACTTCAAGGCGGGGGATTGTGACGCAGGACTACCGATTTCTACTCACACACCTCTTGCGAGGTGTGACCCGTATAGCACGGTATAGAAAACATAGTGTTAACATTTCTACTCACACACCTCTTGCGAGGTGTGACAAAATAGCTTGTAGTGAGGCTTTTCTTCGTGGAAATTTCTACTCACACACCTCTTGCGAGGTGTGACGTCTTAGATTTAATTCACGACATGAGAAATCACATTTCTACTCACACACCTCTTGCGAGGTGTGACGTGTCAGATTATATAGAGAGGGCTGCTAAACGTAATTTCTACTCACACACCTCTTGCGAGGTGTGACGGAAATCAGCCAGTATACATGCGGGGGCATAGAAATTTCTACTCACACACCTCTTGCGAGGTGTGACGATAAACAGCGGCGCACAGCTCCGGGGCATCTTGATTTCTACTCACACACCTCTTGCGAGGTGTGACCGCGGCAGCAGTGCTTCCCACCCAGACGCTTAAATTTCTACTCACACACCTCTTGCGAGGTGTGACTGGGGGATTCAGATTGTAGAGTTTATTTATGTATATTTCTACTCACACACCTCTTGCGAGGTGTGACGTGACTCATTCTAAAGAGATTGCCAGGCAGACTAATTTCTACTCACACACCTCTTGCGAGGTGTGACCTGGATTTCAGACCAGTATTGCAGACGGCATTAGATTTCTACTCACACACCTCTTGCGAGGTGTGACTAGGTCAACCGGGTTGTTCTGCGCCCTTATCACATTTCTACTCACACACCTCTTGCGAGGTGTGACGACCAGAAGGAACGGCAAAAGGCAGCAGTCATAAATTTCTACTCACACACCTCTTGCGAGGTGTGACCTCCTGTTCAGAACTCCTTTGGGGATGAGTTGAATTTCTACTCACACACCTCTTGCGAGGTGTGACGGTTGCCAATTATGTAAACGCCTTGTTGGAAGACATTTCTACTCACACACCTCTTGCGAGGTGTGACTAAGCGTGGCAAGCCTGATAGGGATAACATGGCTGATTTCTACTCACACACCTCTTGCGAGGTGTGACCCGTGCCGGAATCGAACCAGACACGCCCAGCAATATTTCTACTCACACACCTCTTGCGAGGTGTGACGTTCCCGCTCATTGAATACCTTGCGCGTAAATTCATTTCTACTCACACACCTCTTGCGAGGTGTGACCGGGCTACGCTGCTGGACGCAGAGGCAGCTTTACATTTCTACTCACACACCTCTTGCGAGGTGTGACTATAGGGGAGAAAGAAAAGGATATGATGGTAAAAAATTTCTACTCACACACCTCTTGCGAGGTGTGACAATATCGTCAAAATCAGAATTTACATATCGTCCATTTCTACTCACACACCTCTTGCGAGGTGTGACTTGTCCAGAGAATTGCTGTTGGATTCCGGCAGAAATTTCTACTCACACACCTCTTGCGAGGTGTGACCGAAACACGCAAAGAGGCTATAAGCTGTGCGGTTATTTCTACTCACACACCTCTTGCGAGGTGTGACTACTGGATTTTTAGATGGTTCAAAATACAGAAAAATTTCTACTCACACACCTCTTGCGAGGTGTGACCGCTACAATTAGTATGTTATAGCAAATACACCACTAAATACAAGGGGTGGACTAAATTTTTTATGATATCTACTTCTATTACTGATAAATATAAGATATTTTTTAGGCGAACCTGCTGATTGTTTTCAAATCACCTCACCTTCGCGGTTCTGTACTCAAACGATAATCACTCCCTCAGGATTATAAGTTTTCTTGGCGCCAACATGCTCAACCTTTCTTTCCCAGTTATTTCCCAAATAATAAAAGCGAAGGCTATCCTGCTCCTGATTAATTAATTTTATTAACCTATCTTTTAATTTTAGGAAAGCAGAATAATCCAAATCTGCTTCAAAGACTGAATTTTGAACACGTTGACCATGATTTTGGCACTCTTTTGCTACCTTTCGCAGCCTTGTCCTGCCAGCGGCATCAATTGTGCTTACATCATAACTAATTAAAACCATCATAATCTGCACCTACTTCATCAAATAAGAAGGATACTCGTCAATATCACCTCTTACATATTTTGCCAGAAGATTACTTTGTATATAAGGAAGCAGGCCAAAAGGAATTTTCTGTTTTAAATAGGGATGAATCATATCTGTCCGCTTTTTTTCCTGCCACTTTGTCAAAACTTTCTTTCTTCCCTCGTCATTCAGCCACACTGCCCCTGATATCTGTTCTTCAAAATCCTCTTCCCCAATAATTTGCAAATTCAAAAGTGTTAAAACGAAACGCTCTACAATACATCGGGTTTCCTCTACCAAATCACAGGCCAATGAATTTCTCCCGCTCCGTAAAGCATGGCAAAAGCCGATATAACTATCGAGCCCAACGGTTTCAAGAGCTGCGGCAAATTCATTTGTAGCCAACGTATATACAAATGATAACATCGCATTGACCGGGTCCAATGGCGGTCTTTTTGTACGCAATTCAAATGTAAAATGTACCCTTTGATTCGTTATCAGTTTATTAAATATAGAAAAATAATTCTGGGCACAATTACCTTCAATTCCAATGACTTCTTCCAGACTCTGTGCTGCAAATACTTTATGAATCCCCTGCGAAAGCACTTCTAAAACTGCTTTTATTTCCTCATCCTCTCTCATATTTGGGTTATCATGCAAAGTCCTGCGAATCAACTGCCTCGTATTACTGAACTTTGCTGCCATTGTGTTTTGAGCCAGTTGAAGACCATTATCCCGGAAACAATCAATCTGCGCCACCCTTAAAAATACGTTTCCCTTGGTTTCTCCATATACCTTAGCCCAAAATTTCCCCTGCGGAGAAATGAAACTGATTGGAATGGTCTTGCTTACGCATTTTCCCATAAGTGCAGGAGAACAACCCACATAACTGAAACAGACTACACTTTCTATATTATCAAAAGGAATTCTCAATTTTTCATCGCCATCAATTTTGCAGACGATATTTTCTCCATCCAAGGACAAATAGGCGGCTTCATTTGTAATATATACCGTATTTAAAAGCTTTCTCATACTCGAAGTTTCACCTCCTTCATAAACCTGAATCAGCAATCATTTCAATTGCTGTACGCAAATTATCATGTCGTTTTAAATCCGGCATACATAAATCTTTCATAGAACATCCGCTGCACTTTTGCCCTTTCCGCATTGGTGGTATATCGCCGTTTGCAAAGTGTAGTCTCATCTCTGCCAAAGTCAATCTCAGTTTCTCTTCATAAACACTAAACTGCTCTCTTACCGGAAGCTGGATTCGCTTTTTTACATCTGCATAGTATATCACCGCATCACAATCACATCCAAATACATAATCCACGCAAAGCTTCTGTGCAAAGACCTGCATGCAATCCTCTTCATGAAAATCCTTTTCTTTCGGTTTTGTAGGTTTATATTCCACAATACACACAGAAAATTTTTCTTTGCTGCCATGGATAGAAACACCATTTTCCGACTCCGTCAGTTCCAGACAGTCTGTCACTCCATACAAATTGTATTCCTGCAAATCATTATATACAGGAACCGAAGTAAACACTTTTTTCCCTTTTACGGTATAATGCTTATCTGAATCGTGCACACGACTGTGCAGCAGATTTGCTTTCGTGACAAAAGCGTTCTCTGCCCACGCACAGTCAATCTCAAGCAGTCCCCATCTGTGTGGGCAATACAGATAATGCTGGATAGAGCGAATGGAAATCTCTATTGTACTCATAATTTTTCTAATAATGCTACACCATCCGGCATATCTCTATCTATACAGATTTCATAATCTGAAAATGCGCGGGGAGGCATGTCGTTCTTTGCAGTGATACTAACTTTGTCAAACAAAATATGTGACGGACAATTTCCCAGAATATTGCTATGTTTAAACACGTAAAGTTTACGCATACACATTTTTCCTCTAGCAGCGCTGTGGTCATTTTCAAACATATTTATAATGGCCATCCACAGCAGCTCCACATCTTTTTCGGATAAATCCGTCACCTTATTTGCCAGCGCAGCAGATACATAACCTTCTGCACGATAGAGTGCATATGGAATCGTACTCTTTCTTCCTATTTCCGTATCTCCTGTTTCTTTGCGCACTTCTGTTGTTCTGGCCTGACGTGTAATTGCAACATCCTGCACATTGACAGGTGACAGGCTTCTGGCAAAATTAATCTGCACAGGTCCCCTGACAATTCCACAGGGGTCGTCACCAGTAGACATTACAGCGCCAAAGGTGCGCACATCAAAATAATTCCTACACATATAGTCCCGTGCTTTCCTGACATCATCTGGATTTTTTACCTTTTCCTTATTGTGGGGAATCCCTTCCGCATCATAAGCCTCAGTAAACTTGGTATTCAAGGCTTTATCCGGTTTAATCAGAATATTGTATCCCGGTTCCCCCTCTTTACAGAGTTCCACATAGTTTCTGATTTTTCTCTTTAGACATACATCGGTTATGTATCCATAACCCGTTTCCGCATCGATACGCGGAGAATTTCCCGCATCCGGGTCGCCATTTGGATTTCCGTTTTCCACATCAAAAAGCATCACAAAATCATATCTGTTTTCAATAGCCATATTATTGTTCCTCCCTTTCTTCCTCTTCGATTGTCACATCTATTTTTTCATAGAAGTTTTGATGCTGTTGATAGTAACCGACCGCAAATCGTCCCTGGTTCTGTAATGAGAGCGCTTTCGGAAACTCCTCCTGCACTTTTCCCACTATTTCACTAATCAGCTTGTCAAAAAATACAGGCCTTTTCACCTTGTTCATATGATTCTGCGCCAGTTTTAAAAGCTTTGGAAATACCATTGCCGGATTGGACATTGCTGCTGCAAAATAAGCATCTTTGATTGTCCTGTTCAATGCATTACCGGATGCCTCCTGCTGCAGTTTTTCCAGAACTGCAAAAAGTCTGCCACATACATATGCCTGATTATCATTGTCTTTGTTTAGTGCCACATTTAATTCCTCCTTTTTCGCATAATTTCTATTAATACAGGCTTTTATAATGCCTGTGCGTACCATGTTCATGTCAATGTCTGTCTTTACACGCCTTACCACTGTATCCAACAGGGAAACCGGATAATTCGTTCCATAAAGAACCGCTTCAAACAGCTTTGTGAGTGTGGCCGGATTCACATTTTCAGCTTTGCTCTTAGGTGAAATCAGTTCATTTCTGATTCTAAAGAACGATACCGGGCGCATATTATCAGTTATTTTCATATCCGCCTGATGTCTTGCAATGTGATACAGGACATCTGCAAATCTTCTCCGATAAATAAACTTCACTGCCAGACGAGATGAGTTCGGTTTAAAGCCTACCATATAAAAATCTACGTCAGGATTAATGGAAACAGGAATACCAAGCCTGTCTTTCGTTATTTTTCCTGTCGGAGCGGCTTGCATCACGGATTCCAGCATTTTCTCCACCTGACTGACATCCATCTTATCGGTTTGTCCAAAAAGCATGGCGCTGATAAGCGCTTCATTGCTTTCATTTTCATTCATTGCCCAAAAAACAACTGTCATATCATCTAACAGAACTTTGTGCTTGCTGTCGCTAAGGAGATAATTTAACGCTTCCGTGTATTTCTTCATCGCACTTTCCGAAATGTTGCTGTTGTAGGACTGCTCAAGACCATAAGAGCCTTCCGATGCATTGTTGAACCCTATCAGCACGCTTCCCGTTGCAAGCCCGCCGTACACTCCCTTAATTTTGTTGTGTATACGGGCAATGGGCTCCACCACGCCACCCACTGCACACTGGGAAATACGTTTGTCCGCATCTCCTGATGGATGTTCCTTCTCTGTCTCCCATCTTTCCTTTACCAGACGGTCTTCCTGTAAAAGTAAATCCGGATACCCTGATAAACAAAAAATAAAATTAGATTTGGCAAAATCTTTTCCTAACTTCAACAACTGTGAATTTTGTGTTTCTTTCTCCGGCTTCCAATTCTGTATAAATGCCCGGTAAGCATTTACCACCGGAGTATCGATTCCTTCCAGATATGTCATGTTCTTTTCCACGAATGCTTCATGGGATTTCTTTGCCTTACCTGTCCGGTCTTCTGCCGTTAAGCCTTCTTCTGCCCAATTCAATCCGAAAAGATATGCCGGTCTGTGCTCAATGAAATTGGATTCAATCCCCGTTTTCTCTGTTCTCTGCGGCATCATCATATCCTGTGGCACCCATTTTTCCTTCAGTTTTCCTTTTCCTGCCGCTATTTCTTCTTTCTTCTGATAATTGATAATTTCCGCTATCTGCCCATCATGTGTCAGACAAACCAGATAATGTATCTTTACATTGCTATAACCCGCCTGCAGAACCTTTCCGGCTTTTGCAAGTATATCATAATATTCGCAAAGAGCTTTGATTAGCATTTCAATCCCTCCCTGTACTTTGCAACGTCGATTACACCGTTAATCATGTGTGGCCTGTAATAAACAGTAGAAGCCTTGTCTGAAAATTTTGGATTCTCCCAATCTCTATTTATCGGCATTCCCTTATCTTCAAAATCCACGCGATAGCTCATAAATCCCAAATCCACATCTCCCATTGCCAGGATAGCGCTGCTTATCATATTTTCATCAAAAGTCTCTACCGGTTCCAGCCGTTTCACGGGAAATTCACTGCATCCCAGACAAGGAACCCGGAAATATTGTCCCTTTTCCAGCCTCCGCTTCAAAATATTATAGTGCTTATTTTCCGCATCCTCTTCCCTGTCGTTTTTCAATCCCGTCAGTTCAAAATGAAATTCCACCCCGTACTTTACATTTTTTAGAACCATAGATGCCCTTTGACTTCTGACCTCCGATGTATAAATGCTCGCTTCCCCTTCCTTACCGTTCATCTGCCCTCGTATCGCACTGTATGATACTTTGTCTTTTACCTCATTGCGTCTTATATTGGCAAAATCGATTGGCTGATATACAATTATTTTATCAATCACATAACGAATAGATGGTTTCCAATAAATGCTCTTGAGTAAGCCTTCCAATGCGCCCGGCGTTGGTACGTCATAACTGACTCTTTCAACCTTAAGTTCCGGTCTCGTAAAACAGGCGTAATCACCCTCCACTAATACTTTAAATCCGTACCCCATTGCAGTTTCTCCTTTCTCCTATCATAAAAAATAATCTTTTGCTTCAAACAAAATTCCCATCTCCACATCATAATAATCCGGATTTGTCAGGCACCAGATACCTGTCCCATAATCCTCCAATACATGCTGTTTCAGTAAATCATCAAATTCACGCAGCATTACAGAGCAGGCATACTTTTGCAATTTCCTGCTATTTCCTGCACCAACTGTTTTTAATCCTTCTATCAATTTCCTGCTCTCTTCATCTCTTTCCACAACAATGGATACCGTCCTTGAATCGATTATCTCAAACTGCTCCGCATATTCCCTGAAAGGAATGCTTCTGATATCCATACATCGCTGATGCATGGCATACTGCTGTATTTCTTTTTCTTTGATAAAAAACAGCCTGTCGTAATATTCCTTGACACTATCAGCGCAGGATACATCTTCATACTTCTCCAACAGACCCTTCACAATATTGCCACGCTCATCCGCAGAAACCTTTGGCATATCATATTCATATTCAAAAATCGTGACCTCTGCTCTTTTCCTCTTTCCTTCCCTGTTACACCTGCCGCCTGCCTGCAAAATACTGTCTAAGCCTGACAATTCTCTAAAAACAGCATAAAAATCCAAATCGATTCCTGCTTCTATCAGAGAAGTGGAAATCACCGTTATCCTTCTTTCATCCGGCACCTGTGACAAGTCAGAAAAATCCCTGTCAAGACCAGAAAGTTCCTCTTTTATCTCATCCAGTACCCTCTTTCTGTCATATGCTGTCATGTAAGTGGATAAATGATATTTCTTTCCTCTACACGCCTGATACAACTGCTGTGCCGTTTTCTTCGTATTTACTACAATCAGATTCGACCCATTCCGCCGGGCCTTGTCCAATAAGGCTTCCTTCCCCATTTTTCCAACATAAACATACCTGCACTTTTGAAATACAGAAAATAAAGTTGTATCCGTAATCAAACTGCTGATTTTACTGTCAGGCAGCGCATACTGCTTCATCAGTTTTTCAAAATCCGGCATTGTAGCTGTCAAAAATAATGCTTCACTTCTCAGATATCTGGTAATAAAAGCGATTGCCTGCAAGCATGGCTGTAAGTACTTTTGAGGCATCAGATGTGCTTCATCAAACACCAGAATACTATCCGCCATATTATGCAATTTTCTAAGTTTTCCCCGCTTGTTTGCATGGATAGATTCAAAGAATTGCACTGCGGTCGTAATGATAAATGGAGCAGACCAGTTTTCCACAGCACTCTTTGCCGCTTCACGATAATCCTCGCTCACATTTTCCGCTTCTTCATAAGAAAAGGTAGATTGGTGACGTAATATCTCCACGTCTTTACCAAATAGATTTTCAAACACTTCCGCCGTTTGTTCTATTATGCTGTTGTACGGAATGATATATATGACTCTTTTTTTCCCTGCTGTTATTGCCCTCTCCAGAGCGAACTTGGCACTGCAAAGCGTCTTCCCGCTTCCGGTAGGCATGTTCATGAGAAAAATATCTGCTGTCTGATTTACTTTTTCAAAAGCCTGTCCCTGAATATACGCCCGGCTTTTCTGCAAATCCGTCTTGCAGATAAAACCACTTAATTTATCTTCTATTCGCTGCAACGCAACCGCAAAATCAGCCCGTAAAGAATGTTCCTGCTTCTTTTCACAAAAATAGGCAGTGTCCAGGGAATCCGCATCTGTCAGGCAGGAAAAGCAATACCTGGTCAGAAAAGCAAATTCATCTACAATCCTGCCTATGTCATTGCCACAGTTGCTTAACATAAATTGCAAAAAATCCTGTTCTGCTATCTGAGGTATCTGCAGTTCATGTTTATATACGCTGTAGTCCTCTGTTGTTCTCTTCAATCTTCCCTGCAGGGTCGACAAATCGGGAGTATCCCCCATACTCCCCCCATCCGGCAGCCCGCTGTGGTGTCCCGCTATACAATATGCCATCAGCAATCCTACTGCATTTTTATACTTATCTTGTGCTTCAATCGCCCCGCATATGGAATGTTCTATAGATATATTTTTACCGTTGATTCTCTCCTGAAAGCTAACCTGATACTTTCCAATGTCATGCAGCAGACCCATGACATACATAATCTCTTTTAATTCAGGCACTGCAAAATCCTCGCAAAAAAGCGCAGTATTTTCACTGTGCTCTTTTACTGTCTGGACTCTCCCCGTTACCTCATCAATATGTGCTTTATACAATTTCCCCATATATTGTCCCCTATACTAAAACTCATATCATGTTGATGATTATATATAATTATTGCTTGTAAAAAGAATACCATATATTGTCATAACTTGCAATCCCTTTTTTACTTTATTTAATTAATTGATATTTCAATTGTTTATAAAAATGGAGAGCTGATGTATAATTATCCATACACACAGCTCTCCAGTGGAATATCACTTAATAAAATAGTTTCTACTCACGCACCTTACTGATGCGACTACAATTATTTTATCGCAAAATTTCTAAAACGACAACTAAAATCACTTCCCTTTTCTTCCATCAAAACAGCGGAAACGACTTTTTCCATAAATCATCGTTTCCGCTCCCCCGGACTCCTTTCGTCCAAATGTTTCAGGCATTTCTATGTAGATACTTCTCTTTAGTAGCCAACCCTCCCCGGATGTGCCTCTCCGACTTATTTACATCCAACACGCATCTAGCCTGTTTAGCAAGCGTGGGGTTAATTTGCATAAGGCGGTCTGTAACATCTTTATGTACGGTACTTTTGCTTACTCCAAATGCCTTTGCAGTCTGTCTGACGGTGGCATTGCAGTCAATAATATAATTGGCAATGCTGATAGCACGTTCTTCAATATAATCCTTCAAAGGAAATCCCCTCAGAACACTTTTTTACATTGTATGAAAAATCCGGGAAGGTTATGACTGAATGGATTTATCTAATACTACTTGAATAGCATTTGCCCATATAAAAACAAGAGACTGTTTTGAGTATTTTTCCCAAAACAGTCTCTGAAATATAAACTCCACCGCACCACAATCGGAACGCTTCTCGCTACAGCTTAAACAATGTATTCAGGATGCCCCTTCCCAGGGATGCTCCCACATTGCCGCCCAGCTTTTTGCCGAAGGTGCCGCCGATTTTCTTGCCGAGCTCATTGCCCATTTCACGCCCGACAGTGCCGGCGGCGCTGCTGGCAACACGGTTCACGGCACGCTTTACCTCTCTATTTTTAGCGGCTTCTTTCTTCTCCGCCGCCTTCTTTTCCGCTGCTTCTTCTTTCTTCTTTGCTTTTTCCGCTTCCGCCTCTTCTTTCTTCCTTATTTTTTCTGCTTCTGCCTCCTCGGCGGCTTTCCTTTCGTTCTCCTCATCGGCAAGCGCTTTTCTCTGCAAAAATTCATATGCGGAATCCCTGTCATACACATCGGAATACTTGGTGTATAAGAGGTTACCCGTTATCTCGCTGCTTCGGATTTCATCCTGCAGAGCGCCCATCTGGCTCTGGGGCGGCAGTATGGTGCAGCGCTTCACCACCGTAGGCACGCCCGATTCATCCAGAACGGAAACCAGCGCTTCCCCGATTCCAAGCTGGGTCAGGGTGTCAAAGGTATCAAATTCGGGATTCTCCCTGAAAGACTGTGCCGCAGCCTTTGCGCCTTTCAGTTCGGCAGGCGTATAGGCATGGAGGGCATGTTGAATCTTGTTACCCAGCTGCCCCAGCACACCGTCCGGGATATCCTTAGGATTCTGGGTGATAAAGTAAATGCCCACCCCTTTGGAACGGATTAATTTAACCACCTGTTCTATTTTACTGAGCAGTACCTTAGGCGCGGAATCAAACAGAAGATGCGCTTCATCAAAGAAAAATACCATCTTGGGTTTCTCCCTGTCCCCGGCCTCCGGCAGGGATTCAAACAATTCTGACATCATCCACAACATAAAGGTTGCATACATGGTGGGACTGTTTATCAGCTTCTGGCAGTCCAGAACCTGGATACTTCCCTTTCCGTTGCAGTCCGTGCACAGCCAGTCGCCGATATTTAATGCGGGCTCACCAAAGAAATACTCTCCGCCTTCCGCCTCCAGCGCCACTACCGCCCTGATGATTGAGCCAAGACTCTGCTTGGACAGATTGCCGTACTGCAGGGCGTATTCCTTTGCATTTTCACTCACATACTGGAGCATGGAACGCAAATCCTTCGTGTCAATGAGCAGCAGGTTTTCATCGTCCGCAATTTTAAACACTATCGTCAAAACGTCCGTCTGGGTATCGTTCAAATCCATAATACGGCTTAAAAGAAGCGGCCCCATTTCGGATATGGTAGTTCTCAGGGGAAGTCCTTTTTCCCCGTACACATCCCAGAACACAGTCGGGTATGCGCGGAAAGCAAATCCCTCCTGCATCAGCCCCAAAGCGTCTATTCTTTTTTTGAGGCTTTCATTTTCCTCACCCGGCCTGCACATGCCGGCAAGGTCGCCTTTCACATCCGCCAGAAATACCGGCACGCCGCAATCGCTGAACGACTCTGCCAATACTTTTAAGGTAATGGTTTTTCCTGTTCCCGTGGCGCCTGCAATCATACCGTGCCTGTTCGCCATTTTCGGAAAAATGCATATCTTTTCGTCCCCTGATTTTCCAATCCAGATTTTTCTGTCGTGAAACATAACTTCCTCCATTCCAACTGTTATTTGTACTGTTTATACTCTACCATGAATTTTTCCATCTATCAAGAACCGGTAAGCATCCGGTACAGCCATTTTCCGGAACTGCTTAAATCCTCCTCCGAAAACCCGGAGGTCTTATTGCACCCGCTGTCGATAATGGCGGAGGTTTCCGCCTTGTTGGAAAGGTTCCATGCCACATAGCTGACGCCGTATTCATCCATGACGCGCACCCACTCGTCCGCCTGCGCCTCGTCGATAGCGCCGTTTCCGCTTGCATCACAGATGCCGAACTCTGACACAAAAACAGGCAGCCCGGAATCTATTGCCGCTTTCATGACGTCGCGCAAAGAATCCTTGTGGGTTGCGGCATAAAAGTGAAGCGTATACATGATATTGTCATATCCCGTAATCGGCTCTGCAGCCGCCTCATTTACATACTGGGACCAATTCGGGGTACCCACCAGGATAATGCCGTCCTCGTCATAGGTGCGGATAACCGCAATCACTTCCTCCGCATAGGCCTTTATGTCCGCCCATCCCGTTCCCCCGTTGGGCTCGTTGCAAATTTCATACAGCACATTGGAATAGTCTGCGTACATCTTTGCCATTTCCGCAAAAAACTCCTTGGCGTCCTCTTTATAAGTGCTTGGATTACCGTCCGACAATATATGCCAGTCAATGATGACATACATATTCTGGTTCGTTGCATATTCCACGCCGTCTTTTACCAGCTTTTTCAATGCATCCCTGTCTCCGCCGGTACAATACCCGCCATATTCCGCCGTGTACATCGCCAGACGGATAACGTCCACGCCCCACTCCTCATGTAACTGCTTAAAACACGCTTCATTCACATAATCCGGAAACCACGCAAGACCATGGGTGCTGATTCCCCGCAGCTGTACGGGATTGCCGTTACCGTCCACAAGCGCCGTTCCCTCCACATGCAGGGCTTCCAAAGCAGACGTCTTTCCGGTTTCCAGCTCCTCCGGCATGGATTCTTCCGGCTCCCCACCTTCTGCCGCCCCGTTTTCCTCCATGGATTTGCTTTCTGTAGCGGGAGTCAGTCCCTCCAAAGGCGTTTCCTCCCCGGGAATATCCGTTTCTTCCGCGGCTTCCCCGCCTGTATTCTCCTTCACCGCGTCATTCAAACTCACTGCTTCATCCGCCTTAACTGCCCGACAGCCTGTCAATGGAAGCAAAAATAGCATCAACAGCGCCAATCCGGCCGCCTCACACCTTTTTTTCTTTGAATATGTCTTTCGCATTTCCTTTTCTCCATTCATACATATGTTGCATAGGGGAAATAACCGTCAGGCCTTTTGGGTATACCTGCACAGAGGAAATCCGCTGCACCCGTAAAAGTCCCCATATTTTCCCCGGCGTTTCACAAGCATGCAGCCGCATTCGGGACACACCGCCTCGTCCAAAAGGCTTTCCCTGCTCTTTTCCTCCCACAATACCCCAAGCTTCTCATAACACTGCCGATTCATGTTACAGTCGCACAAAGCCCTGTGCGCCCCCTCTGTAGATATTCCGAAATAAGCGGAAATATCCGTCAGCTTATAGTGGGATAACCCGGGCAGGCAGCTCCTTGCCATGTAAAGGGTATCTATGTAATCGTTTTTTACCTCTTTGTCCAGTTCCTTCTTCACACCGTCACAGAGGAAATTGGTATCAAAAGTGTGGATATTATGCCCTACCAGAATTTCTGTACCGATAAAGTCCAAAAAATTGCCGAGCGCCTCCCGCAAATCCGGCGCACCGTCCACCATCCCATCCGTTATACCGTTCACCCTGGTGGCGGCAGGCGGTATTGGCATACCCGGATTAACCAGCGTGGAAAACTCTTCCACCGGCTGACTGTTCTTTACTTTTATCCCCGAAATCTCTATGATGGCATCCTTTGCCGGATTAAGCCCCGTTGTCTCCAAATCAAAAACCACATAGTCCTTTACATACAGGCTTAACCGCTTTCCCTTGTTTCTCGTCATGTTCTTTTCCATTGCCCTTCCTGCTAGCTTTTTTCTTCGGTTTTACCAAATCAAAACTTTCCCCCAGCATTCTTTTGATGTCACCGTCAGGAACCGTGCCGTCAAGGATAATGGAACTCCAATGCTCCTTGTTTAAGTGGTAAGCGGGTCTTACGGCGGCAAAAGCATCCCTCCAGAAATCCCTCCACTGCGGCTCCATTTTCACATTCACCCATATATTTCCCTCACGCCCGAATATCCACGCAAACACCTTTTTATTCGCCCTGCACCGCATCACGGTCCAATTGTCGTCATGAAAGGGGGCGTCCTCATAGACATCCGGAAAAGAAAGACAATAGCGGATAACTTCTTCTCTCGTACGCATCCTTACTCTTGCCTGCCGATGGCAGCCTCCCACTCCTTTTCCTTAAAACCGACAAGCACAAACCCATCCCCCGCCACAATGGGCCTCTTTACCAGCATACCGTCGGTTGCAAGAAGCGCAAGCTGCTCCTCCTCGCTCATATCCGGCAGCTTATCTTTCAGCCCCATTTCCTTATAAAGCAGGCCGCTGGTATTGAAAAACCGTTTCAGCGGAAGTGCGCTTTCACGATACCACTGCGCCAGTTCTTCCTTTGTGGGATTCTCGGTTTTTATGTTCCTTTCGGAAAATACGGCATTTCTTTCCTGCAGCCATTTTTTGGCTTTCTGACACGTTGTGCATTTAGGGTATTCAATAAACTGCATTTTCTGTTCCTCCTTTTTTATCTTTTTATCACTGTCCTTTTTCTGTGCTGCTGCCCTTATGTGCATCCGGGGCATTTATCAGCCTGCAAACCAAAGCGGTAATGATTCCGGAAATCAGTATGATAAACACATCAACAGGAGCTATCGCTGCGCCTCCGATTCCTTCATAGAAGACCCCTGCGCCAAACCGGTATAAATTCCCGTTTAACAAAATCATTTCTCCGGCATACATGGCGAGCGTTGTAAGGATAGAAACCATGGCCGGAAACAGGATGGACAGTTTCTTATCCTTTCCGAGAGTAAACGAACCTGCAAAAACGCCTGCCGTTACGCCAAGCAATGCAAAAAACACTGCCATCAGTACAGCAGAAAGCACCGATACCATAATTTCCCCGTCCCGGTAAAACGATGTAAAACAGGCCCAGATACACATGCCGAGAAAGAAAACGCTTGTCGCGGCCTGTACCGTCAAAGCCCTTTTTCTTGTTCCATTCCCTTGCCGAATCATTTTGGCAAAACCGTAAAAACAATTAAGCAGCGACAGGATAATCACCAGAGAAATAATATAGAAATGAAACTTAAAAGCCGGGCTGTAGCCCCCGAGCAAAACATCCACTGCCTGCCACGTCCTTGTCTCAAACTGCTCAGGCGGAATGTAACACAGACTCATCTGCCACCCCTCAAGGGATACCATTTCCCTGCTCTGCACCAGAATTTTCGTCTCCATCAGCCTTTCCAATAAAAAGAAAACACCGGTGCAAAAAATTGCTCCTCCCAAAAAGTCTCGTTTCTTAAACAATTTTTGAAACACCGGAATCAACAGTACGCCCAAAATAAGCGCAATGGAAATTGGCGTATACGGAATCACATATTTCGGATACCTCTCAACAGGAACAAAGCCGTTGCAAAACACCTCCCATGCCACCCTTACGCCCATATATATCGGATAAGCAGAAACTGCCGCTATTACAACGCAAGCAAACAGGTAAAACCGCCGAAAACGTTTATTTTCCATTCTCCTTCTCCTCTTTAATTAAAATTGTATTTTGCCTTTTACTCTGCCAGTCTAATATTTAGTTCATCCATAGATATATTGTTTTATTGTAATTACAATCCCAAATATTTTCTTAATGCATGTACATGCATCAAAAAAATACTCTCCGGATTATTCTCCACAATCTCCTTCAGGTCATTTTGTCTCATCCAGCGAATATTCTCTGTCTCATCCGTTCGTTCCAGCAGCTCTCCTTCTGCTTCACATAGAAAAGTACTCAAAATAATGGAATAAGCGCCTGATAAATTCATCATCACCGACTCTTTTTACAATAATAGCATCAACTGCAGGAATCGCAAATTTCTCTTCCATTTCATTCTCCATTTTACTTTCATCCATTCGTTCCTATAAGTCTGCAAATTATGCTATCTTCTCTTTTACCGCATCCAGCATATACAACGTGTCCGGAGCAATATCAATACATTTCGTACTATCCCTATTTCCTGATATGTCCCATGCCAGAGTATCGTTCATTATTGTACAGGTATTTATAAAATATTCCATTTCCCTTAAAACAGCAAATATTTCTTTCTCCAACAATGGTTTTACATCATAACATACTATTTTACCATCTTCAAAATAAACATACACTGTATATTCTTCTGTAGGAAGAACTTGAACAATTTTAGGAAACATAATCATCCTCCTCTACATCAATGGTGCAATTTTATTAAGGGGTTTACCATCTTTAGCTAATTCCCAATTTTGCATCAGTTCATCCTGATGCAATACGCACCAAGCCAAAACCAACTTTAACTGCCTCGAAGGCAATGCCCCTTTTATAACTCTTGCTTCATCAATTTCTACCAAAGCCTTATTTCCATTATATTCTGCATGGAAATGTGGTGGATTATGCTCATCATAATACATGGTAACTCTTATTCCAAAAAATAATGATATTTCCGGCATTCTTTTTTCTCCTTTTCATGCATGTTCATCCACACAAATTTGAATTTGCTATCTAATCTAACACGAGCATATCTATGGATTTCTCACCTGTTACCCATTCGCCAAGGTGATTTGCCCATCCTTCTGTAAAAAAGGCGCCATATGGTACTTTCTCATTTTTGCGCTTCTTTACACCCACAAATCCCCACAGTGTAGAAGGAAGTCCAATGACAAGCAAGTATAAGGGACCTAATATTAGAGACTGAATTGTATGCCCGTATTCATGAACTAACAACCGATTCGATAGTTCTTCGATAGGAATCTGCCCTTCATATTTTGGAGCAAAAAAAGGTTCTTCTGTAACAAAGACAAATAATCCCAATGATACGCTGGATTTGGATTCCCAAACAGTAATTAAAGCGCCGTGATACCAAAAATGTTTATTTTGAGCATGCTTCAAAAAAATAATGAAACCGAACAATGTTTGTAGAAATCCCCATGTACACTGCCACGCTTTATATATTATCGATTTCATATTACCTCCCGTAAAATCCCGATTTCTCTACTTCATTATAAAATCTTTATCTGCTATCTGTGATGCATATTTATAAATCACTTCCTTCTACCTATTCATCATCATATAACATTTACCTCCCCATTGCAAGGTACAGAAAATCAGCGTTACTGTCAAACCCATGCAATATGCTTCCCCCTCCCTTGCGTCTCCGCATTTTGCATTGCGGCAGCCGGAGCATGCATTTGATTCCATAAAGGACCGTGTAAAAACGCTGGTACTTGGAGGTTGTATTCTAACCTCCTACGTACCACTGCGTTTTTACCCGAGCGGGAGCGTGTCCTGTTGGAACAAATGCATGCCCCGGCTGCCGCAATGCAAAATGCGGAAACTCAAGCCCCCTCCCCCTTGCAATTCTCCCTCAAAGTGCTATAATAAAAAAAGCAAGGGGTCATAGCTCAGCTGGGATGAGCGTTCGCCTCACACGCGAGAGGTCATGGGTTCGAGCCCCATTGGCCCCATAAAAAAAGGTTTGCCAAAAATTTGGCAAACCTTTTTTGTATGCACATCTGCATCATTCACTGTCAAACAACAAATAATACTGCATCTTCTGATAATCCAGAAGCTGTTTTGCTTCTTCGCCCATGCCGTCCGCCGTTATTATCTGCTGTGCGGAAAGAACCGGAACCTCCTGCCTAATCTCTTTTAAGCGGGAATGGTAAACCGGAAGGGAAAGCCCTGCCGTCTCAAGCACCAGACCGCCCAGATAATTGGCGCTGATTTGGACGTCCCTTGCTTCCTCAATATCATAATTGGCCCAGATTAGGAAAGGAACCTGATACCTTAAGTTATCTTCTTCCTCCGTCAGAGCCGAACCTGTCTTTCCCTGCAGGTTCCAGACGGGCTCCACCACAAAATCTGCCGGCTGGTGGTCTCCGAAAAACACGATAACGGTTTCCTCCTCCTGCTGTGAAAAATACGCTATCAATTCTTCCAGCGCCTTGTCAGTGCGTTTCATTAAAGATAAATACTGACCAAGGGATTGGGAATCAATCCCCTCCACCGTGATATCCGGCGTAAAATTGTCAAATTCCTCCGTGTATCCCGAATGGTTCTGCATCGTCACTTCAAAAAAGAAAAGCGGTTTTCCCGGCTCCTTCTCCTCATATGCCCGGATAATATAGTCGAATGCCGACGCGTCGCTCACATACCGGCGAAGCATGGACGCACCTGTAAAACTTTCAATAAAATCTGACTGTTCAAAGCCAAGCATCGGGTAGACGGTTTCCCTCTCCCACCCGGAGGCATAGTAAGGATGCGCTGCCCTGGTGATGTAACCCTGATTTGCCAGATAAGAGGCAAGGGACGGCTGTTCCCCGTTGATGTACTGCTGGTAGGGAATGCTTCCCTGGGGCAGAAACGCCATGGTATGTCCGGTCAGAAATTCAAATTCCGTGTTAGCGGTATTTCCGCCTTTTACAGAAACATAAAGCTGTCCGGTTACGGCATTCTCCCCCTCCTCCTGCATTCTGTGCAGAAAAGGCATGTAATCTTCATTTGTCTCAAAATCGCCCAGAACGGCGAGGTCTGAAAAAGCTTCATCCATAATGACTATGATATTAGGCTTTTTTGTTTCTGTTTCTGCTCCGTCAAAAATGTCTGCGGACGCTTCCACGGCAAACAATTCCTCTGTTTCCCCCTTGTCATAGCCTTCCGGCCTTTCAACGGCGATATATTGCAGTTCCAGCAAAAACGCCACCGTTCCGCCGTTTCTCTCGCTCATGACATCCGGTGTGAAAAGCTTGTCATACATACACATTTCATTCTGCACAAAATCCTCATCGTGCAGAAGCGATACCAGAAACAATAATATTGCCAGCGCTCCCGCCGCAGCCGGCACACGGAACGCCCAGCTTTTTAACGGTCCATGGTAAAACTTACCCACCGTATTTTTGAGCCTGTTTCTGCAAAACAGCAGTTCTATGGCTATCAGTACAGCAAACCCTGCAAGCACTGCCGCTGCCTGCCTGTCGACGGTATAAGTAAAATCCCCTGCCACGCTTGCCGCCGTCCTGATGGAGAAAAAATCCCACGGAAGAATCGGCTGTGAACGGAAAGAAATCACAAAATAATTTGCCAGCCCATATACCATAAAAGCAACGGTTTCCAGCAAGAGCGCTATATGCAGCCTGCCAATCAGCGCATACAACATTACCATAAACAGTTCAAAAATCACAATATTGAAAACCTGTAAATCCCACCTGATATCCTCCCATGGATTGTGGGTAAACCATTCAAACAAGTAAAAAACCGCTATCGGCGCCAAAAAAGCCAACGCGGCTTTTACCACTTTTTTGCATACTTTTTTCATAATAACGCCTCCGGTTATTAATTGTATGCAAAATCGATGAAAAAGTCAATTCACCAAACGTTTCCAGTTTTCAAATAATTCTTCTTACAGAAAGAATCTGTCTGTATGTCGCTTTTCCGAGCTTGATTCCTGTCTTGGCCGTGCTGGCGTGTACAATATAGCCGCCGCCGATATAAAGCGCCACATGCCCTTCGTAGCAGATAATATCACCGGGCTGCGCGTTGGCGTAGGCGACTTCCGTACCAGCGCTCCTCTGCTGATAAGAGGTACGGGGTATCGAATAACCGAAATCGCTGAAAATACGGTATGTGAATCCGGAGCAGTCCGCCCCGTTTGTCAGGCTGGTTCCTCCCGACACATAGGGATTGCCGATATACTGACAGCCGTATCTGGCAATCTGCTTGCCCAAATCACTGCCGGAAGCATTGTTGATAATGTCGGAAACATTGGCATTGCTCACCGTGTATGTCCCGTTGGCCGCATTCCTTCTCCTCTCGGCCTCCTGCAGTTTCTTTAATTCCGCCTGCTCCTGCTTGATTTTGGTCTTGAGTACACTTGCCTCCTGTCTGGCCCGTGCAATCAATGCGTCATAGTTGGAGGACTCCTCCTTCTTTCTCGCAAGCAGTCCGTCCAGGTAAACCTTCTGCTCGTCCATACTGTCCTTATCTGCCTGCAGGGAAGCCTTGTCCAACTCCAGCTGGTCCCAGAGCGCCTTCACCAAATCCTTTGTCGCCTGATATTCCAGCAGCATGTTGCGGTCATATTCATAAATAGCTTCGATATAGCTTGCCTGATTCAACAACTCACTGAAGCTGCCCGCCGAAAACAGTGTGCTGAGATAATCCTCCTCCCCCTGTTCGTACATAAACTGGATGCGGAGCACCATCGCTTCATACTGCTCTTCCTCTATCCGTTTTGCCTCCTCATACTGCGCCTGCGTCGTTGCAATGTCCGCTTCCTTCTCTGCAATCTCATCTTCCAGAAGCCCGATGGCCGCCATTGTATTTAGAAGCTCTGCGTCAAGGTCGCTGATTTCTTCTTCCAGAATATCCTGCTCATCCTGAAGACCGAGAATCTCATCGTTAAGGCCTTCCAGTGCATTCTGGTCCCTGTTGATATTTTCCTGAATCTCGCTCACCGTAGTCGCCTGCGCCTGAATGGTTATGGCAAAAACCAGACCGATTACCATTATTAAGTTTAAGACTTTTACTATCGTTTTCTTCATGTATTTATGTTACCATATTCTGGCTGGCATTTCATCTGGAAAATATTGAATATTTTATTAAATTTATGCCTTATAACTCACAGTTATTTACCGTCCTGGGAAAAGGAATGACATCCCGGATATTGCCCATCCCTGTCAGATACATTACACACCTCTCAAATCCCAGTCCGAATCCTGCATGACGGACGGAACCGTACTTGCGCAAATCCAGATAAAAATCATAATCTTCTTTTCTGAGCCCCAGTTCTTCCATCCTCTGCTCAAGTACTTCCAGATTATCTTCCCTCTGGCTTCCTCCGATAATTTCGCCGATGCCCGGAACCAGACAGTCCATCGCCGCAACCGTCTTTTTGTCCTCATTCAGCTTCATGTAGAAAGCTTTGATTTCCTTGGGATAATCGGTTACAAATACCGGCCGTTTAAACTCCTGCTCCGTCAGGTATCTTTCATGCTCCGTCTGCAAATCACAACCCCAGTGTACCTTATACTCAAACTCTTCGTTATGCTTTTCCAGAATGGCAATGGCCTCCGTATAAGTCACATGCCCAAAGTCGGAATTTATCACATGGTTTAATCTTTCAATCAACCCCTTATCTACAAACTGGTTGAAAAACGCCATCTCTGCCGGCGCATTTTCCAGCACATAACGGATGACATACTTAATCATGGCCTCTGCCAGCGCCATGTCGTCGGTCAAATCTGCAAAAGCCATCTCCGGCTCTATCATCCAGAACTCTGCCGCATGACGGGTCGTGTTGGAATTTTCTGCACGGAAGGTAGGTCCGAAGGTATATACATTTTTAAAGGCAAACGCATAAGTTTCCACATTGAGCTGTCCGCTGACAGTCAGGTTAGTAGGCTTTCCAAAGAAATCCTGTCCGTAATCCAACGCACCCTCTTCTGTTCTGGGCAGTTTGTCCATGTCCATGGTTGTAACCTGAAACATTTCTCCTGCGCCCTCGCAGTCGCTGCCTGTAATAATAGGCGTATGCACATAGACAAAACCTCTCTCCATAAAGAAAGAGTGAATGGCGTATGCCGCAAGGGAACGCACTCTGAATACTGCCTGAAACGTGTTGGTTCTTGCACGAAGATGCGGAATCGTCCTCAAATACTCAAAACTGTGCCTCTTTTTCTGCAGGGGATAGTCAGCGCCGGCTCCCCCTTCCACAAAAGCTTCCGCGGCCTGCATTTCAAAAGGCTGTTTTGCCTCCGGCGTTGCCACAATCGTACCTTTTACCACAATGGCGGAGCCCACGTTTAATTTGGCAAGCTCCTCAAAATTTGCCATTTTATCATGATATACCACCTGTAAAGTTTCAAAATAAGTGCCGTCATTGAGAACCAGAAATCCAAATGTCTTGGAATCCCGGTTGCTCCTCACCCAGCCGCCTACCGTCACTTCTTTGCCAATGTAACCTTCCCTGTCCCGGTACAAATCCCTGATATCCGTTAAATCCATGTTTCATTCCAGCCTTTCTATATTAATGATATTAATACTCCGTTATCCGTGCATTTTCCAGCATAAACTCCACTACCTTGTTGTACATAAAGTATTCCCTGAACTCCTCTTTGTCTGCCTCTGCCAAAAGCGTCTCCACAGACTCTATATTATTTTCTTCCACAAATTGTTTCAGGGATTCTTCCAGCTCCTCATCCGAAACATTCAGCCCTTCTTCATTGGCAATATACTGAAGAAACATTCCCTGTTTTGCATTTCTCGCTGCTGCCTGGGCAATATAGGTAGCGGAATCCGTCTGGTAATAGTACTGACAAACGATTTCGATATCCGCTCCAAGCTGTGCCGCCTCAGTCTCCAGCGAACTGCGAATGGGTTCGGAATATTTTTCTATGAGGGATTCCGGCGCCTCTTTTTTTAATGTGACAATGCCTTCCAGTGCGGAAAGTATGGCATTTTCTTTTGCGGTGTCATACTCATAATCCGCCCTCAGTTCAAGATACTCCCTGCAAAAACCGAGAAAACTTTCCACCGTTGTGTATTCGCCTTCCGTGATAATCGCCACATTTTCGTCCGTCATCTGCGACACGTCAGTAGCAAAGATATAATTTACCGTGACTGTAAACACCACATCTTTACCTGCCATTTCCGGATTGTAATTCTCAGGAAAAGTAAGAGGCAGTTCCACGGTTTCTCCGGGCATCACGCCCACCAGCCCCTCTTCAAACCCGTCGATAAAGCGTCCGGAACCTATTTCCAGGGTAGCGCCCTGCGCCGTGCCGCCCGAAAAAGCAACGCCATTTTCCGTTCCCGTATAATCGAGGTTGATTGTATCCCCGTTTTCTACCGCCCTGTCCGTGATACCGCATGCATTGCCATATGCATTAAGCGCAAGGGAATTGACTTCCTCTTCCGTTATTTCCCTTCTTGCCGCCACACTGATTTCCAATCCTTTATATTCTTCTTCAAATTTTACATACTTGGAAACCGAAATATCTTTCAAATAACGGCTTGTTTCTTTGCCGCAGCCGGCAAACACTCCCACTGCCAGAAGACAAGCAAGCGCTGACACAATTTTTCTCTTCATCCTTTTTTCTTTCCTTTCATTTTTCCGCTAACCGGCATTATTCTCACATGGAAAAACCACACAATATCTATATATATACCACAAAACGGAAGTTCTTAAAAGTCCTTTTTCCCCTGTTTTTACAAAAGAGGGGATAAGAGCCTGCTGATTTGCTCCTTCACACGGATATACAGGGAGCGGCTTGCGTACATGTGCTTTGTCACCTGCGTGCAGTATTGCAAATCCTCCTCAAAATAACCAATCATTTCTTTGGCCTTTTTATCATCATAGACCACTGCATTTACCTCAAAATTCAACGCAAAGCTTCGAATATCCATATTCGCCGTCCCGTAACAGAACACCTTCTCATCCACAATAATCCCTTTGGAATGCAGAAATCCGTTGTTGTAGGTATAGCAGTTCGCCCCTGCCATAACCAGTTCTCCCATATAAGAGTATGTCGCCCAGTACACAAAAGGATGGTCAGGCTTGCACGGTATCATCAGATTGACCTCCACACCGGAGTGGATTGCAATCATAAGGGCTGTGAACATAGCGTCGTCCGGGATAAAATAAGGCGTCTGGATATAAATCTTTTTCTCCGCTTTATTTATCAGCCTGACATAATTGTCCCTGACAGGCTGTAAAGAGGTGTCCGGCCCGCTGTACACAATCTGGACATCGCACCTGTCCCTGTGCCTTGCCGTAATGCCCTGCATATATTTGGCTTCCAGAAACAGGTTTTCCTTTGCGGCATAATTCCAGTCAAGCAAAAAACGCAGTTCCAGTCCCAGAATGGCTTCCCCGCATATCCTTAAATGCGTATCCCTCCAATAACCGAACTTAGAATCCAGCCCGATATACTCCTTGCCGATATTGAAGCCACCCACATAGGCAACCTGATTGTCAATCACTACTATCTTCCTGTGGTTGCGGTAATTGATGCGCAGGTGCAGACGCCGCATCAGCGCCGGGAAAAACTCCGCCGTCTTTATCCCTTTTTTGTTAAGCGCTTCCCAGTATTTGCGCTTAACAGAACGGCAGCCCATGGCGTCATACAATATCCTGACTTCCACACCCTGTTCCACTTTTTCCAGAAGCACATCCTTAATCCGGTTAAAAAGAACGTCATTCTTGATGATGTAATATTGGATATGGATAAAATCCTTTGCCTGCCGGATATCTTCTATCAATGCTTCAAACTTGGCATTGCCGTCCACAAAAATATCGATGTCGTTGGTGTCGGATAAAACTGCGCCCACCGTATCCAGATTAAACATTACCAAATCGGAAAAACCGTCAATGTCCGGCGCATGTTTTTGCAGTTCATTGCTCCGAAGCTGATGTTCCTGCTGCCTGATGGCTTCATTCAGCCTGTCTTCAATCTCCTTTACTTTAAACATTTTCCTCTTATGCATGTCCGTTCCGAGGAAAAGGTAAAAAATAAATCCCAGAATCGGTATAAAATAAAGAAGCATCAACCATGTCCACACGGTTTTCGGGTCACGGCGCTGAAAAAAAACAATCACCACCGCAAATATAATATTTAAAAAAACAAGATGTCCAAACAAAAACTGCACTGCCGTTACCAGTGCATCCCAGAACTGCTGCATGTTCATACCTCCGTAATCATTATGAGTATACCACATTGCTTCAGTAAAACATACCCTTAAATACTCCAGAATTTCCGCATTTTGCATGGCGGCGTCCCCCGGCGTGCATTTGTTCCAACAGGACGCGCTCCCGCTCGGGTAAAAACGCAGTGGTACATAGGATGTCAAAGGACAACATCCAAGTACCAGCGTTTTTACACGGTCCTTTATGGAATCAAATGCACGACGGGGGACGCCGCAATGCAAAATGCGGAAACTCAAATTAAATACTGTGAAAGCGCAAAAATACAGTCTGTTTTTTATCGAAAAAATATGATACACTAAAATATATCAGTCTACTTGAAGGGAGAAAGAATACCATGAGGAAAATGTTTACCAAAAGATTACTTGGTTATATGGCCGCGGCATTGCTTGTAACCATCGGCTTTATTTTCTTAATGCAGACCATTGTCTCGCAAAAAACCAACACGGATTCCGCATTAGATAAACTGGATATGGTAAGAGAACGGCTGCAGAACAATGATAAGGAAATTGAAAACCTGGTGAACAGTTTAAGTGAAAATAATCTTGCAAAGGCACGCGCTTTCGCCGAGCTTCTTGCAACAGATAAAACTGTCCTCACAAGCAGCAACAGGCTGCAGGAAATCTGTGATAAGCTAATGGTAAATGAACTTCATGTCATTGACGAAAAGGGCATTATTACACATAGTACCATCAGTAATTACATTGGTTTCGACATGAACAGCGGTGAGCAGTCCGCAGCCTTTATGGTTATTATAAAAGATTCCTCCATCGAACTTGTGCAGGAACCGCAGGAAAATGTTATAGAAGGCACCGTTATCCAGTATATCGGCGTGGCAAGAAAAGATGCAAAAGGTCTGGTTCAGGTAGGCATACGCCCTGAAATACTGGAGAAAACACTTGCAAGCACGGCAATAGACGTCGTACTGGGTGACATAGACTTCGGGGACAGCGGTTATATATATGCCATTGATACCGCAAGCGGCCTGATTCTGGCACACCCCAATCAGGAACTGATTGGAACGCCTGCAGTTGACGCCGGATTAAAAGCCGGGGCAGGAAAAGGCAGGGCAAGGGTGGACGGCCGCTCGGGATATTATGTTGCACAGGAATATAACGACATGATAATCGGCACATTCCTGCCGGCAAGCGAATATTATCAGGCCAGGACCAGCCAGACCCTGGTAGTGTCCCTCAGCATGTTCGTCATTTTCATGCTTCTGCTCTTTGTCATCAATAAAACCGTGGATGTACGCATTGTAAGCGGAATCAATAATCTTGCCGCATCGGTAAAAAGTATAGCAGACGGCAATTTTGAAATTACCGTGCGGGAAAACGGCAGCCCGGAATTTGTCCGGCTCTCCGAAGATATCAACAAAATGGTGGCAAACATACGCTCCAGCATGGAGGATAACGAACACCTGCTGTCACAGCAAAAAGCCGATATGGAAAACACTGCTTCCATATTTCAGAATATAAAGGAAGTATGCGGCGAGTTAAACGAAGTATCCCAGAAAACCTTATCCAGCGCGGATGAAATATTCCATGGAACGGAACAGCAAAAACAATCGGTAGAAGATTTGAACCAGGTAATGGGAGATTTGGCCGCAGAACTTGACGGCAGCGCCGATGCGTCCGGCGAAGTAACCAAGATAACCGGCAATGCGGTAACAGCCATTCTGGATACCCGGAAACGAATGGATACGCTGGAAGATGCAATTAAAAACATCAACGAGATGTCACAGCAAATCGAAAAAATAATTGTTGACATTGACTCTATTGCAAGCCAGACGAACCTGCTTGCACTGAACGCCTCGATTGAAGCGGCGCGGGCCGGCGATATGGGCAAGGGCTTTGCAGTGGTAGCGACAGAGGTAGGCGACTTAGCGGCAAGAAGCTCACGGGCAGCGCAGGAAACCAGTGAATTGATTACCAATTCCATCCACGCGGTCAGCGAAGGGCTTGCATTGACGCAGGATACCGCCGTTATTTTCGGAAATCTTGTAAAGGAAATTGAGCGTGCCAATGCGGAAACAGAGCGCATTGCTGAAATGGTTCGCAGAAATGCCGCCACCGTTAGCCAGACAATGACGGAAATGGATGAAATCAAAAAAGTCATGAATGCCAACGTGGAAATTTCGGAAAGCAGCAGGCAGATATCGGCTAATATGGCGGATATTACCGAACGTCTGTTAAATATTGTCGGGGAATGACGCTTTTCCCCTGCTGCCATGCAAATACAGTTCGGCCATACGGCAAATTCATATTGCCTATTACCTGAAAGAATGCTACAATGAATTTCACATAGTAAATTTTAGGAGGTTTTCCCGTGAGCGCAGGTTGGATTATCACAATTATTATTCTCGTAGTCATTATTGCAATTATTGCAGCATTATATTTTCTCGGAAAGAAAGCGCAGAAAAAACAGGCCGAACAGCAGACCATGATGGAAGAGAACAAGCAGACCATTTCCATGCTGATTATTGACAAAAAACGCATGAAAATAAAAGAGTCCGGGCTTCCGCAGATGGTGATTGACCAGACCCCGAAACTGATGCGCGGCTCCAAACTTCCTATTGTAAAGGCAAAAATCGGACCCCAGATTCTTTCCCTTGTCAGCGATGAGAAAATATTTGACAATATTCCTGTCAAAAAAGAGGTAAAAGCCGTTGTCAGCGGCATTTATATCCTTGATGTAAAAGGACTGCACGGCAAGTCCCAGCCCGTTCCCCAAAAGAAAAAGGGCTGGTTCAAACGCACTCTGGAAGCAGCCCAGGAAAAAGCGGGCGCAAAGCCTGTCAAATAAAGTAAATTTATTTTACATATGTAAAAGACCGTCGCAACACAAACCGCGACGGTCTTTTGCTATAAACATGTCAGGATGCAAAAATACTATTGCCGCCTGCGCCCCTGTCCGATATTTCCATGCTAATCTGACAGTCTGCCAAAAACTCATAATTGACTTCCAGGGTATAATCCACATTTACGCGAATCGTACTTTCCTCATTCTGCATCGTAATCTTTTTTGCGTCTATGCCAATCAGAATGTCGCCAAAAGGCGTTACATAATTCGTCAGACTTTTCTTATTTTCTTCAAAAAGCATATGGACATTGACAAATCCCCTTTTGGTAAGTTCCAAAGATTTTTCTTTAAATTTTATGATATTTTTTGTATTTTCCTCAGTTCCTTCCGATGCCTCATCGTAGATAACATAATGGCTGTTGTTCTTTTGATAATATTCTGCTGCCGTAATGGTCTGTACATTACTCTCATCGGCACAGGCATCAAACTGTAATCCTTTTATTGCCAACAACACGTCTTTTGTCATAATCATTCCTCATTAATCATTTTCAATATTAACCTGTTTAGCTGATAAAACCCCGTATTTTATGATAGAATTTGCAAAACGTATAAATTTACCGGCTGTATCACTTACAAAAAACTGATACTGGTTGTCGCCCAATCCCGATGGCTGTTGTTTCAGAAGCCCCCTCAGTAAAAGCATTTCTTTCAACTCTCTTGCGGTCTCATAGGCCGGATTCACCAAGGTAACGCCCTCTCCCATAATTTTTCTGATAGTTGAGCGTATTAAGGGATAGTGGGTGCAGCCTAAAATCAAAGTATCAATATCCAGGTCTATCAGTTCGGTTAAGTATCTTCTCGCTATCTCATCCGTTACCGGGTCCTCCAGAAGCCCTTCTTCTACCAGTGGCACAAATAAGGGACAGGCCTTTCCCCAGATAGTCACATCGTGATTCAGTTCTTCTATGTACTGGTTATATATCCCGCTCCCGATTGTGGCTTCCGTGGCAATGACACCGATTTTTCCGCTCCTTGTAGCTTCTGCTGCCACTTTGGCGCCCGGCTTAACCACACCAATCATAGGAATGTCGATTTCCTTTTCCAATTCGTCCAACGCATACGCGCTCGCCGTATTACAGGCCACAACAATCGTCTTTACATTGTGGGCTTCCAGAAACCGGACAATCTGCCTCGAAAACCGGATAACGGTTTCCTTTGACTTGTTGCCGTAAGGCACTCTGGCAGTATCCCCAAAATAAACGATTCTTTCGTTGGGAATCTGGCGCATGATTTCCCTGACCACTGTCAAACCTCCGATACCGGAATCAAAAACACCAATCGGGGCCTCGCTGCGCACTGCACTATTCATTGTTTCACTCATTTACTATTCCTTATCCTTTTCAAAACAGGCGCTGATTACTTCCCACAGCCTGCTTCTTATTTTAATCTCTTCCGGCTCTGCTGACAAGAGCTTATAATACAACTCGCTGCCTTCGGGAACCTCCAATTCCTTCTCTTCACCCTTCTCCGTTACATACACTGCCTTACAGGTATTATCCAACATACACAGTTCCGGGTAAAACAGGCCAAAAAATCCCAATGCCGCCAGAACCACCGCGCTTTTCCTGCAAAAAAATATAATCCTGTCTTTCATAATGCCACACTCCTGTTTCTGCTCCGTTTCAAACATCAGAGCTTCCTTTTAGAAGTGTCGCCTGTTATTCCTTTTTTATACCTATAAAATATGCTTCCCACTATCCGGCTATGCGCGTTTTGTCCGGTTCTTTTCCCTTTCCAGACGAATCTGTTTCATAATGGAATTTTCCTGATTGTCAATATGCAGCCTTGCTGTCCTGGCCGCCGTTTCCTTATCCTTGTCACGGATACTCTCGTAGATAATGCGATGCTCTTTCATTAGCTGTTCATGGCTGCTTTCCTCTTTTATATATTCAAAACGATACCGGTACATCTGCTCGGAAAGATTATTGACAAGCTGTACCAGACGGCTGTTGCCGGTTGCTTGGACAATAATGTCGTGAAGCGCCACATCAGCCTGCGCTATCTTTTGCGGGTTCCTTGTCATGGTGGCCTTTTCAAAAGCGTCACAGGCATCGGAAAGGGCAGTAAGCTCCTCGCTGCCGATTCTGTCACATGCCAGCTCCACACACAAAGCATCCAGCGCGCGTCTTACTTCCAGCGTATCCTTCAGGCTTTTTTCCGTAATCTGCGCCACCTCGGCTCCCTTTCTCGGAACCATGATAACCAGCCCTTCCAGTTCCAGCTTGCGTATGGCCTCCCTGATAGGGGTACGGCTTACTCCCAGCCGGTTTGCGAGATGCAGTTCCATCAGTCTTTCACCCGGCTTTAGCTCCCCCGTCAGGATTTCTTTCCTGAGCGTGTTAAACACCACATCCCGAAGGGGTAAAAACTCATCCATGTTTCCCTGTAAATTATCCTGCATACCCTTCCTCCTTTGGAATAAATGTCGTCACAAAACACTGTCCGGCAAGCCCCTTTCCGCTCAATTTTTCTTTTGCGGCTTTCGCTTTTTCTTCTTCCTCATAGACGCCGAATACCGTAGGCCCGCTCCCGCTCATCAACGCTTTGCACGCACCGTTTTCTTCCATAAAAGACTTTAATCTTGTAATGACGGGATACTTTCTTTCCGTAACGGACTGCAATACATTGTCCATTCTTTCTGTCACGCCATGCAGGTTTCCTTCACGGATAGCCTCTACCATGCCGTCTATATCAGGATGCTTTTCTATGGCAGATAAATCAAGGTTTTCATACACATACCTGGTGGAAACATCTATGTCGGGCTTTGCCACCAGAAGAAAACAGTCCGGCGCAGCCACAAGACTTGTCAGCTTCTCACCGATACCCTCCGCCAACGCCGTTCCTCCCATAATGCAGTAAGGAATATCCGCACCCAGCTTCACTCCCAGCCGGCGAAGCTCCTCTTCGGAAAGTCCCAGGGAAAACAATGTATTCATACCTTTCATGACCGCTGCCGCGTCACTGCTTCCCCCTGCCATGCCTGCAGCCATGGGTATCCTTTTTTCCAGATGAATGGAAACGCCCTCCTCTATGCGGCAGGACTCCATTAAAAGACGGGCGGCCTTGTAAACCAGATTGTCTTCATCCTTTGGCAATGCCTCATTATCAGTAGTCAGCACAATCCCTTTTTCTGCCCTTTTCAATGTAAGGGTGTCATGGATGTTTACGGTCTGCATCACCATCCTGACCTCATGATAGCCGTTCTCCAATCTCCGCACTACATCAAGACCCAGATTTACTTTGGCAAATGCCTTTATTTCCAGAGTGTCCATCCGCATTCCTTTCCGTTACTTTATCTATTGTATACAAGGATTGTACTTTATTATATACAAAGGCAGGTATTTCGTCAAGGTTTGTAACGTCTTATGAAGAACCCGGAAAGCGGCTAAAAAGAAGGGGCAGAAAGCGCATTTGGTTCTTGCGCCCTGCTGCCGGATATACTATATTAAAGACAGAAAAAGGGGCTGAATGCCCCTTTTTAACTTCCCTTCACTATAAGTAATTTATCCCCTGCCTTTATCTCGTCTGAGCTTAGTTCGTTGACTTCTTTTATCTTTTCTACCGGCACATAGTATCGTTTGCCGATGTTCCAAAGGTTATCTTCCGGGCGTACCACGTATACTACCATGCCGGGCAGTTCATTGACTTTATCCATATCCAGTTCTGATACCTTGATATCGGAAATCAGTGTTCTGGGCACGTTCCTGAACACTGCCGCCTGAAAATCCAGAACAGCCTTTACGTCCATTTCTTCGCTGTCTATCATTACCACCTGCAGCTGACCCACATCCGAGCGCAGCCTGAAGCTGTCTGACGGATTAATGTTTGGAACTTCCAGTGTATAACTGAAGGGAATTACACCCTTTAAGCAGTTGTAAGGGGAAGCGTCATCCCCCGTAATATACATTACCTGCACGGAAACCGTTCCTTCTACCAAAATGCCTTCCGCTGTGATTTCCTGATTGTCTACCTGTACGCTTCCCTCGCTGTGCAGAAGCTGCAGCACCCTTGCATCCGCATCTTTTACCTTCATTCTGTCCGTCACTTTGCTCTTTCCGGCAATTCTCATCAGAAGCTGTTTGAACTCAACCGCATTGTCAATGCATTCTACTTCTTTTGTGACGCCGTAGACATCGGAAATCATCTCAACGGTTTCTTCTTCATAGAGTTTCATGGCCAAATCCAGCACCAGTTCCAGACCCAGCATCCTTTCTTCCCCGTCAAAATCGGGCCGTACCTCCAGTTCACAATGACCGATTTCATATCCGATATCTGCAATCATATTTTCCTTGCTGCCGTGGCACTCTATTGTCCCACTGAAAGGAAGTACCGTTTCAAAGGTACGGATGGGCGCTTCTTCCCCTTCTCCTTCGTATAATATAAAGATATGGACATCCCCCTGTACGGAAATGTTTTCGGCAAGCGGTTTGCACTCCACTTCCTCTAACGTAACGCTGTCCCAGATAATCTGAAATATATTGGGATAATTCTGCGGCAGCGGTATTTCTTCCCTGATACGGAAGATGTCATTTTTCTGGATGGCTATCTGTGCCAAATCCAATTTGCTTTTCCGGTATTCCAATGGAGCGCCGGTTTCCTCAAAATACAAATCCACAGGCGCTTCTTCATCATACAGTTCTTCCACCCATGCCTTCAATGTAAAAAGCGCCTGTACGGAAAGTTTGCGGGAGTTTATCATGCCGACTGTCAAATCCTCCGTCACGGCCTTCACCGTAACAGAGTCCGTCCCCCTCACGCCCTCCATGTAAAGCTGTTCTTCAAAAGGAATCTTCCCTTCCACACAAACAAGCTTCTGTCCGTCTTCGCGCGACTGGTAGAGCACAGAAAAAAGAAGCCGGCCCCGGATACTCACATGGTCTTCTGTCGGTTTGACTTCTTCTATCTGTACATGGCCTTTTTCATAAATCAGGGTGGTGACGTCGGGCTTACTGTCGGGAATGTTGATATCTTCCTCCAGCGTAACCTGACTGGTGCTTTTACATTTGATGCGGTCCATATGTATGTTCTTTTTTATCAGTTCCACTTTCGATACCTCCATGCACATTGCTTATAGCTACTATATGAGGAGTATCGCAAAATTATGCCTTTTTATCCTGCTGTTATCCTTTCGGACAGTACCAGCCCAGCACGCCGTCCTTTTTCACAAACTTACCCATCGGGTATTCCCGGATGACGGAAAGAACGTCTCCCTCCGTAACCCCAAGCTTTGCGGCGCTATAATTGTCGCAGTGCCACTCATCCCCGGATTGGTATAACCACTCTTTGGGCATGTAAAAGCTTTTTCCCGAACCCGCATGAACCGCCCTGACTATTCCGTCCTTTTCTTCCAACGGTGTGATTATGCTGTCTGCATACCTGATTTCCACTGCCCCCTTTTCCGCATTCTGCGCATACCCGGCAACTATACGGGGAAAATCGTCGTAAGCGGTATAACTGATGTCTTTCATGTCCGCCCATGCATGGGGAATCAGTAAGGCGTTTAACTGTGCGCCTATATTTAAGGAACAGCCGCCGTCAATTCCAATAATATGCTTCTTATCATCAAATCGGGGATTCATACAGTAGACATCTTCCCGGTACAGGCACACAGGCCAGTGACCCACTACCACCGTCTTTTGAAACTGCACATCCCTGTTCATAAATTCATCCCATTTCAAATAGGGAAAAGCATCCGTGCCCTGCAATTCTTCTATGGAATCCGTGGGAATCCCACCGTGTACGAAAATAAAATTGCCCATCGCAATTATGGTGGGCAGAGTTTGCAGAAAATCGAGTTCTTCCCTATAGTTTTCCCTGATTCGCTTTTTCACGTCAGATATATTGTCATCACACAAATCTGCAAGGCAGATTCCCAGTTCCTCCAGTATATCCAGAAAAAAGCTTCTCCCCCAGATTTCCTTCCTCCAACGCAGGCCTCCTATAAATTCCCTGCACGCATCCGGACCGTTTTCATTAAATATCCGTAACTGGAAATGCTCCACATTTCCCATCAGGGCATGGACGTCGGGATTTTCTTTTCTTAAGTTTAAAATTGTGCGGATGGTCTTAAGGCTTTCCTTCCCTTTTTCTATCATATCGCCCACAATCACCAGAATATCCTGTTCGGAGTATCCTGCCTGTTCCAACACTCCTTTTAAATAGCCATCATTGCCGTGAATATCACTCACGGCAATGATGCGCCTGTCCTTATCCGGTTCTATGTATTGTATTCTTGTTTTGAATCCGTTATCCATGCACAGCTCCAATCAGTTCCCTGACATCTTCCACATGATACTCTGCCATGTACTCCTCAATCCCACTGATAATCTCTTCCGTCACGTAAGGATTGATAAAGTTCGCGGCGCCGACGCTGACTGCCGTTGCTCCCGCCAAAAGAAACTCTATGGCGTCCTCCGCGCTGCTGATGCCCCCCATGCCGATAACGGGAATCTTGACGGCAGAGGCTGCCTGATAAACCATGCGCACCGCTATGGGCTTTATGGCAGGCCCGGACATTCCGCCCGTTTTGTTGGCAAGGGCAAACGTTTTCTTATGGATATCTATTTTCATGCCGGTTATGGTATTGATGAGGGAAACCGCGTCCGCCCCTGCGGCTTCCGCCGCTCTTGCCATTTCCGCAATATCCGTCACATTGGGGCTTAACTTCATAATGATGGGCTGCCTTGCATGTTTTTTTACTTCAGAAGTAATGTGAAACAAAGCGTCCGTCTTCTGTCCGAACGCTATGGCGCCTTCCTTGACATTGGGACAGGATACATTGATTTCCATCATGTCAATATCGGCGTCGGAAAGCTTCTCCACAACTTCTATATAGTCTTCCACCGTTTTACCGCAGACATTTACAATGATTTTCGTCCGATATTGTCTCAAAAACGGGATATCCCGCTCCATAAAAACATCAATTCCCGGGTTCTGCAGACCGATGGCATTTAACATGCCGCCGTAAACCTCCGCCACGCGGGGCGTCGGATTGCCGGGCCACGGCACGTTTGCCACCCCTTTCGTGACAACCGCCCCCAGCCGGTTCAGGTCCACAAATTCACTGTACTCCATGCCGGAGCCAAATGTGCCGGACGCCGTCATAACGGGATTTTGGAATGTTACGCCTGCTATGGTTACTTTTGTGTTCATCAGATATCCACCTCCCCTGCTTCAAATACCGGGCCGTCCGTACAGATTCTTGCATTGTGTACATGGGAATGGGCATCCACCTGTTTTGTTTTTGCCACGCACCCCAGACACGCGCCGACACCGCATGCCATACGCTCTTCCAGAGAAATATACGCAGGTATCCCCGTTTCGGCGGCATACCTTTTAATTGCGCGAAGCATGGGCATGGGGCCGCATGCAAAAATCATATCCGCCTGCAGGCCATGCTCCCTTATGGCGTCCATTACATTGCCCCTGCTTCCCGCACTGCCGTCCTCTGTGGCAAGGTATACCTTTCCGTATTTCTCCAAATCCTCTTTCAAAAAGGTGTTGGCGTCCCTATAACCCACAATAATCTGCTTATCCGCCTGCATTCTTTTGGCAAGTTCCAGCATGGGCGGAATCCCTATGCCACCGCCCATCAGAAATACTTTTTTCCCTTCCGCCTTTTCAAAGGGAAAGCCGTTTCCCAGATTGCCGAGGATATCCACAAAATCCCCTTCCCTGTAGGAAGAAAACTCCCTTGTGCCTTTTCCGGCAATGCGGTACACGATTCTCATAAGCCCTTTCTCCTTATCTGTTTCACAGATACTGATAGGACGGGGAAGAAGCGCGCTCTTGTCCTTTGTATACAGACAGATAAACTGTCCGGGAAGCGCATCCTGTGCCAGTTCGGTGGCAATCCACATATCATAAATACCCGGTGCCGTTTCTTTTTGCGCCGCCACCTGCGCAATCATTTTCTTCTTCATTTTTTCCTCATTCCTGCGCTGCTTTTTGCGCGTAACTATTTTGATATACCACCCTGCCGCCGCAGACGGTATACTTCACAACGCCCTTTAACTGCCAGCCGCGAAACGGGCTGTTTTCAGATTTGGAGGCAAACTCCGTTACGGTAAAGGTTTCTCCGGCATCAAACAGTACGATATCCGCCGGACCTCCCTCCGCCAGATAGCCTGCGTCCAGCCCGTACATTTTGGCAGGGTTGCAGGTCATCTTTTCCAATAATGACATCATTGTCAGGTATCCTGTGTCCACCAGTTGGGTAATACCTAGGGAAAGCGCCGTTTCCAGCCCGATAATGCCGCTTGGGGCTTCCGTGATGAGCTTCTCCTTTTCTTCCCTGCTGTGGGGGGCATGGTCCGTGGCTATCAAATCTATGGTGCCATCCTGTAATCCCTCAATGATGGCCTTTCTGTCAGCTTCTTCCCTGAGGGGCGGATTCATCTTTGCCAGTGTGCCATACCGTATCACGGCGTCCTCTGTCAGGGTAAAATGATGCGGCGCTGCTTCTGCGTGTATGTCCCCGCCTCGTTTTTTTGCCTCCCGCACAAGCGACACCGCCTCTCTTGTGCTGATGTGCTGTACATCCATGCAGGCGCCGGTTTTCAGGGCAAGCTCCAAATCCCTTTTCACTAAATCAATTTCCGCTTCCCTTTTGGAACCGCCAATCTGAAAATATGCCGATGCAGCTCCGGCATTTACGCCGTTATTTTCAATGTATGCCGGATTTTCCTCATGAAGGCTGATTGGCGCTCCCAGCCGCTTTGCCTCCCGCATGGCTTCTTCTGCCAGTTCTGCGGAGAGAATGGGGACGCCGTCATCCGTAAACCCTGCCGCCCCCGCTTTGTGAAGCCGCTCCATGTCTACCATTTCCTTCCCCTGCATCCCCTTTGTCACGGTGGCGCATGTTTCTATATGGATACCGGTCTTTTTTCCTTTTTCCAGCACATACGACAGGGTTTCTTCATTGTCAACTGCCGGTCTGGTATTGGCCATCAACACAACGGTAGTATAGCCGCCCTTTGCCGCCGCCATGGCTCCCGTCTCGATATCCTCCTTGTACGTAAACCCCGGGTCCCTGAAATGGGAATGCACGTCCACCAGCCCCGGCGCCGCAATCAGCCCGGAAGCATCAATCACCCGCAAATCCTCTGCCCGTTTTTCTTCCCCTTTCCGCACAAACTCCCCGTACAGATTTTCACCTATCCTGACGATTCTGTCCCCCTCCGTCAGAATATCGCAATACCCTTCTTTTCCCGTTCCCGGCTCCATCAAATACACATTCGCAATCAACAACATCCCTGCACCAAGTCTCCCCATCATTTTTCTGTTAGTATAACATATTTTTCTCCACATGCATACAATGTCATTTTATATCATAAAATATAATAAACTCTTCCGTGTGATGATTATGAAAAAGATTAAGAAAAAACCATTGATTCTTACAACCGCTTTTTTGCTGCTTTTCTCTTATCTTCTGTCCGGATGCGGCATCGGAACCAGCGAGACCACAAAACTGCGTGATTTGGAGTTTACCATTGTCAGCGAGGAACGCCTGCCGGATGAGCTGAAAAGCCTGATAGAAGAAAGAAAGGCCACAGAATTTAAAGTTACCTACAGCGACAAAGAATACCTGTACATCTGTATCGGGTACGGAGAACAACAGACCGGCGGATACAGCATTGCCGTCAACGACTTATATCTGGCAGACAACGCCATCTACATAAGCACGAGCCTTTTAGGCCCCGGTCCCGAAGACAGGACCAGCGATGCGCCCTCCTATCCTTATATTGTGGTAAAAACAGAATATCTGGATAAATCCGTAGTATTTGAATAGAATGCCGGTATGCCCGTGGAAAAAGAGAAACGCCTTTTTCCACGGGTTTTCGCATAAAAAGGATGTCCTTCTGCCTTCCATCTGTTATAATAAAAGGAATACCCGATAACCGGTTTTAAGGAAATAACGTATGATGAAATTGATAAAAAGACTGATAATAACCGTATGCGTCCTGCTTATGATGAATATCACGCTTTTATGCGGACTGTCCTCAAAATGGTGGCGTTTTCTGCCGGACAGGATTTTGGGATGCATCATTCTCGTCACCATTATTTGCATGGCATACCTTTTTCTCGAGATATTTCCCTGTTATGAAAGGGGCTTTAAAATACGGCTCCAGATATTATCCGGGGGCTATGAGTTAATCATTACGACCTTTTTCTGCCTTTTTATTGAGATTGCAGGCCATATTATCTTTTATGCCGCATACGCAGCGTCCCCTATCACAACAAAAGGCGTCATACCCCTTGTCGTCATAAACGGCATTGTTGCTTTTTTTGTGCTGCTTCTGCATTATCTGAACGGTTTCTGGCGGACAGCCATATTTTCTTCACAGCTCGGCATTTCCCTGCGCGTGCTGATGTTCTTCTTCTGGTGGCTGCCTCCTGTAAATATAATTTTATTCTGTAAATGGTGCGCCGTCGTACGGAGGGAGCTTATCTATGAAAAGCACAGCTATCTTCTGAATCAGGCAAGGGCGGAAAACACCATTTGCAGGACCCGTTATCCTGTTGTGATGGTGCATGGCATATTTTTCAGGGATTGGCAGTATTTCAATTACTGGGGACGCATTCCGCAGGCATTGAAACGCAATGGAGCCACTGTTTTTTACGGGAAACAACAGTCTTCGCTTTCTGTTTCTGCCAGCGCCGCTGAATTAAAAGAAGAAATCCGGCGCATCCTTGCCGAAACAGGAGCCGAAAAAGTCAATATCATAGCCCACTCCAAGGGCGGGCTGGATGCCCGATACGCCATCAGCCTTCTGGGAATGGAAGATTGGACAGCCTCCCTTACCACCGTCAATACGCCCCACAGGGGCTGTCAGTTTGTGGATGTACTGCTTGCAAAGCTTCCCAAATGGCTGATATGCTTTGTATCTGCCCGGTACAATGCGCTGTTCCGAAGACTGGGGGATGCCTGTCCTGATTTTCTGGCAGGTGTATACGACCTGACCGCAGCTTCCTGCGCGGTATTTAACCACAAGGTGCAGGACTCCCCTAAGGTTTATTATCAGAGCGTCATGTCCAAAATGAAAACTGTAAAAAGCGCCGGGTTTCCGTTGAACATAGGCTACATGCTTGTGAAAAAATATGAAGGGGAAAATGACGGGCTGGTGAGCGTTTCCTCCGCAGTCCGCGGAAATTTCGCCGGTCTTTTGACAGCCGGGAAAAAAGGAATCTCACACGGTGATATGATAGATTTGACCCATAAGAATATCAAGGGCTTTGATGTAAGTGAATTTTACGTACAACTTCTTGCAGGCTTGAAGGAAAAAGGCTTTTAACGCCTTTTCCTTCAGGCTGCTGTTTTTTTATGTCTAAATTACGGCAAAAATATATAAACATGTAAAACCAATGCCAAACACCAGTCCTGCCACTGAAAGTACGAGACCTATAATTCCCATCGTCTGTTGGGGATACTTTCCTGCCAGACATACTATTCCTAAAACAAGACCTATAATGCTGATAATCAGGTTCACTCCCAATGCCCAGAAACAGACAAGGGAAAAAAAACCCAGTACAAGGCTAATCACCGCCATATTTGCATTTTTCTTTGGTATCGTATTTCTCACAACCGCCCTTGTACTGTAATACGGATTATACGGATTTTGATTATATGGATTTTGATTATTCGGTAATTGATTCATGTTGTTTCGGCCTTTCCCTTATAAATAACCGTTTAAACGCAGTTGAATCTGCGCCATAAACCAGAGTGCAAGAGCCACTGCAAAGATACAGTATAGCAAAATGGCTATTCCCGTCTTCTTATTCATGACAAGCTGAATGGCAAACATACTAACGGCTGCACCGAGAAGCATACATAACCATCCGCCAAACAAAAATCCGCCGATTACGCTCAATCCCACCAGTATCCATATCCATACCGGCAATTTATTAATGGGCTCGAACGGCTTTCCATTGCTTACATACACGCCGTTGATTGTCAGGTCCACTTTGTTCCCTATTACTACCACATGGCAGTTGGTGCCGGGAAGCATAATTTCGTAATCCACCAAGTTGATAAACCAGTTGCTGGACTTCACCCGATAAACATCCATGTCCACCTGAATCTCCATTTTTCCCGTCCAAGTCCTGTTAAAACTAATCGTGTGGGCAACCCCGTTGCTGTCTGTAACAGACCAAGAATTGTTTAACATATCTTTCCTCCTCCTGATAAGAATAGTGATAGCTATATGATACCATATATATGCGATTTTGGGAAAGGGATTTTTAAGTTAAGTAAATCTTCCTACTGTTATTTCTTTCAAAATCTGTTATAATGGACGCGTGAGCGTTAAACACTTATCAAAAGCTAAAGGAGATTTTTATGCTGCGTTTTATTCTTGTTTCTTCCTTTGTCATACTGTTTTTAATCCTTTCCATCCCGCTTATGATTGTGGAATGGATAATAGGCAAATTTAATATGGAGGTCAAAAACCGCAGCAGCCTTGCCATTGTCAACTGGGCATTTCGCTGCGTTATTTTCCTCGCCGGAACGAAAGTTATCGCGCTCGGGGAAGAAAACATTCCAAAGGATTGCGCCGTATTATATGTCGGCAACCACAGGAGCTTCTTTGACATTGTGCTGACCTATGTGCGCGTGCCGCGCCCTACAGGATATGTTGCCAAAAAAGAGATGGAAAAAATTCCTCTTTTATCCGTGTGGATGAAAAATCTTCACTGTCTTTTTCTGGACCGCGACAACATCAAGGAAGGCATGAAGACCATTCTGACTGCCATTGAAAAGGTGAAATCCGGCATCTCCATCTGCATTTTCCCGGAGGGAACGCGCAACAAAACCGCCGACACCTTTCTTCCTTTCCACGAAGGCAGCTTTAAGATTGCAGAAAAAGCAGGGGCTCCCATTATTCCCATGACAATCGTAAACTCCGCCGCTGTATTTGAGGACCAGCTCCCCAAAATCAAAAAGCGGACTGTTGTCATAGAATACGGAAAACCCCTGTATATCAATGAATTGACAAAAGAAGAAAAGAAGGCCATCGGCGCCAAAGTAAAAGGCATTATCGAGGAAACCTATTTTAAAAATAAAGCCTCGTACTTTCCTGACGCGCCCGGACAGAAAGCCTAATCCTGCATTGTTTTGAGCGCTTCCACTACGGAAGCAAATCCCATCCCGTGGGAGGCCTTGACTAATATGGTATCATGGGGTCTGAGCAGGCCGGGCAGACACGCAAGCAGTTCTTCCCGGTCTTCAAAATACCTGATATCCTGGGAACCGTCATACTTTTCCATTGCCGCGTCATATATAAAACGTGCGCTCTTTCCCACACAGAATACGGCATCTATTCCTTTATCCACTGCATAAGCGCCCACTTCCCCATGAAGGGCGTCCGATTTTTCCCCAAGTTCAAACATGTCGCCCATAACAGCCACCTTGCGCTCCAGCGCCGTTGACAGCAAATCAAGGGCGGCCTTCATGGAAACCGGATTGGCATTGTAACAGTCATCTATGACGGTCTTGTCGGAAATTTTCAGGATATTGCTCCTGCCGCCAACCGGCTGCACGCCTTTTATCCCTCTCTGAATTTCTTCTGCCGTAAGATGAAGCAGCCTTCCCACCAGCGCTGCCGCCATGGCGTTGATAACCATGTGCTGCCCGGGAAGGGGAATCTCCACAGGACAAACCACTTCCTCCGTCCCTGCCTTCCTGTTCAAATCCGATGCCATATGCATGACGGCGCTGCTGCCAAACAGTCCCCGGCTTTCTATGTCAGTGGCATACACATCAAACCCTTCCTGTGCGGAAATGCCAAAATGGTGTACGGGCCTGCCGTTTGCCTTGTTTACCTGAAACAACATATCATCCTCGCCGTTTAAACAGATTTCCCCGTTTTCCTGCATATAATCAAAGACTTCCGTCTTGGCCTTAAAGATGCCCGCCCTGTCATGGAGATTTTCCAGATGGCACTGCCCAATGTTGGTTATGACGCATATGTCGGGTCTTGCCATTTCCCCGAGTCTGCTCATTTCCCCAAAATCGCTGATTCCCATCTCCAATACGGCAGCCTCATGCTCCCTGCGGATACGCAGTATCGTAAGCGGGAGTCCGATTTCATTGTTAAAATTCCCTTCCGTTTTCAGCACATTGTACTTTTCCGAAAGCACGCCTGCAATAAATTCCTTGGTGCTGGTTTTGCCCACACTGCCGGTAATCCCCACAATGGGAAGAGATAACTGTTTCCTGTAAAATGCGGCCACCTTTTTCAGGGCGTCAAAAGTATCCCTTACCAATATATAAGGACCCCATGCTTCTTTGGAAATACCGTGTTCTTCTTCCACCTGTTCAGGCGATTTTTCCGTTATGACGCAGACCGCGCCCTTTTCAAACACCTGCCCGATAAACCGGTGTCCGTCCACCTTTTCTCCCCTTGCCGCAAAGAAAAGCCCCCCGGCTTCCAGCTTTCTGGAATCAATCACCGCACAGGTGATGCCTGCCTTTTCCCTGCCCTTTGCCCCGCACAGCTCTCCCCGGCAGGCCCCGGCAATATTCTCCAATGTCAGATATTCCATGGTATTATCCATATTTTTCCCCATTCCCGGAACTAGTGTTCCATTTATGCCATACTGTCCCGTAAGGACACCGCAATCAACTGTTCACAAAGCTTCTCAAAACTGATTCCCACAGCGGCCGCCTCCTGCGGCAGCAGGGAAGTCGGCGTCATCCCCGGAAGCGTATTGGCTTCCAGACAATAAATCCTGCCATCCCCTCCCATCATAAAATCCATGCGCGCATAGTTTTTCAGCCTCAGCGCCCGAAACGCTTCCTCGGCATAGCGCTGCATTTCTTCCGTCTTCTCTTTTGACAGCTCTGCCGGGCAGGTTTCTATAGTGCTGCCCGCCTGATATTTGTTCTTATAGTCATAAAAACCGGTAAGGGGTGCAATCTCTATCACCGGAAGCGCCCTGCCGTCCAAAACGCCTACGGAAAACTCCCGTCCTTCAATATACTGCTCTATAATGGCTTCCTTGTCATACCGGTAAGCCTCCTCCTTTGCCGCCTCATATTCCTTTTCATTGCGGGCAATGCTTACGCCCACGCTGGAGCCGCCGCAGCAGGCCTTTACAATGCAGGGAAGGGGTACTTTTTGCAAATCCTGTTCTCCCTTTTTCAGACGAACGCCTTTGGGGACCGGCACGCCGTACCGGTTCAGGATATCTTTGGTAAGCCCCTTATCCATGCAGATTGCGGAACTCACATAATCCGTACCCGTATAGGTAATGCCCATCAAATCAAAACAGGCCTGTATCTTGCCGTTTTCTCCGTTTTCTCCATGCAGCGCCATAAAAACCACGTCGGCTTTCTGGCAGATGGCAATCACATTCGGACCGAAAAAGTTCTTCTGCCAGTCGGGACGCAGCGCTTTTATCTCGTCGAGATTGGGATTTGTTTCTTTGATTCCGGTTGCCTGCGCTTCCCAGTCCTCTCCGCTCTCAAAGATATTGTCCACGTCTTTTCCCGTATAGCCCAGAAAAACATCCAGTAAAATGGCATTGTGTCCCAACTTTTTTACCGCCCTGTAAATCATCCTTCCGGAACTTAGGGAAACATCCCTTTCCGTACTGATTCCTCCTGCCAGAACCACGATATCCATATCCTTACTCCTCCTGCCCATGACTCATAATTTCACTTAATATCAAAATATATCTTGCCGTGTTTACGCTGTTTTCCCCAATCTGTGATGCTGCCTTCGCCGCACATTCGCCACTGTCCACATAACAGAGCGCCGCCGCATTTTCCCCAGCCAGGTAATTGTGGTGCTTTTCCAGCAGGCTCGCATATTCATGGTTCGTGATGATATAATCTATGGACGCCACCACTACCATTTGGAACAAAATCTCATCCAGCGTATTTTCCTCCAGACTGCTGCCTGCCATATAAGCGTCTTCCTTGGACAGTTCCGCAATTTGCTCCGCCTCATCAAATAACACGCCTGTTAATCCGGCGCATAAATCTACATTCACTTTTCTCTTGGTCGCCGCATATGTCAGCGTACCCAAAACTAAAACCTCATTATGCGCGTCAGGCACAAGGTTTTCGCCCAATGACTGGGCGGCTGCATGGTAGGAATAGCGCCCGGTGGCGCGGTACAGCTCCGTTGCCGCATAAAACATCAACTCGTCATCCGTCCCTTCCCCTTCATGCTCCAGAAACTGCCATGCCTTATCCGCCGCCTGCAGGCAGGCCGTGGCAAAAATGCTGTCAAATTTCTGATAGGTATAACTGAACTTTGCAAGAACCGCCGAAAGCCAGGCTGTTTCCTCCCACCGGAAACCTTCCTGCGTCATTACAGCCCCTGTTTCTGCATCCTGTACGGAAAGCAGCCATTCCACATACTTTTTGATTTCTGCCGCTATGCGGGGTTCTCCTTCGCTGTCTTCCCCGTTTTCATATGCCGGTGCAAACAGTTCATAGGACAAAAGCAGCATGGAAATACAGCGACAGGCTTCCGCAACATCATCTTCGGAAAGGTTTTCCCTTTGCTTTGCAATGATGTCCAGAAAATTTTGCATCAATTCCTCATAAACCGTGCTTTTTATTGTAAACGGATAAGAACGCCCCACAACGTCGCACTCCAGATAATAAGAGCCTTCTTCCTCCCATGAAGTAAAATCCCCATAACTAATATATTCCCCGGTATCGGAATTGTACCCCTGCGCCTCCAGGCTTCCGACATAGACGGTTTCTTTCGTAGAAGCGTCCACAACCCGGAAAACTTCCGGCAGATTATCTCCCCGCACCACTGCTATTTTGATTGCGGAAGGTTCGTAGCCGACCTGGCTCACCAATACACCCGGCATCGTCTCAGGCACCTCATAATCAAGAACAGGAGCCGTCTCCATGCCCTGCACTGTCGCGGCTTTAGCGCCGTCCCTCCCCGCAGCTTCACCGGCATGGCTGCAACCTGCAAGAACTGCCGCCGTCAGAAAAAACGCTATTATGTTTTTGCATTTATACTTATATAACAAAGACAAGCAATCCTCCGGTTTCAGAAAATCCTTATGAATAACACTTTACGCTGGCGATATTATAGCATGAATACCGAAACGGGTAAAGGTTTGGGGCTTTGTTTTCTGCCCGGTTTCCCGTATTTCCCATCTTTTGCAAAAAAGAAAAGGAGCAGCGCACTTTTTGCACACTCTCCTTTTTTTTATTTTTCTTCTTCTGACGCGTTATACACGATATTGCCGTCAATAATGGTGTAAAGGGTTCTGGTGGAAACCTCCATGGGATTGCCGTCAAAGATGGCGATGTCAGCGTCTTTTCCAACCTCCAGACTGCCCACCCTGTCCGCCACCCCGCAGATGATTGCAGGATTGATGGTTATCGCCTTAAGTCCTTCCTCCCAAGGGAGTCCTGATTTTACTGCCAGCCCTGCACAGAGGGGAAGCGTCTGAATCTGGGAAACAGGGTGGTCCGTGGTGACAGCAGTCAGCACTCCCTCTTTATTCAGCACGCCTATGGTTTTAAACGCCATATTCTGTACCTCTATCTTGCTGCGGCTCGACAAATCCGGTCCTACTATGGCAGGAAATCCTTCTGCCGAAAGACGCTTTGCAATCAGATGCCCTTCACTGCAATGGTCCAGCGTCATGGACAAACCGTATTCCTTTGCAATGCGGATTGCCGTAAAAATATCATCTGTCCGATGCACATGGGCCTTTAAGGGAATTTCATGGTTTAGCACCGGAAGCCACGGTTCCATGCGAAAATCTTCTTCAAACCCGTCCGCGCCCTTTTCCTTTTTTTCTTTGTATTGCTTTGCCTTGAAAAGCTCCTCCCGTAAGAGGGCGGCAATCGCCATTCTTGTAACAGGACTTTTACCCTGCCCCGAAAAATTTACTTTGGGATTTTCCCCAAAAGCAACTTTCATGGCGGCAGGGGCTTTTACAATCAGGTCGTCTATACATCTTCCTTTTGTCTTTACAAAAGCAAACTGCCCTCCGACCACATTGGAACTGCCCGGGCCAATCATGGCTGATGTGATGCCTGCCCGGACTGCATCGTCGAAGGCTGCGTCCATGGGATTGATGGCGTCTATGGCGCGAAGGTAAGGCGTTACGGGCTCGACGTTTTCGTTGCAGTCATCGCCCTCCATTCCCTTTTTTTCCTCCGTGATTCCCATATGGCAGTGTGCCTCTATCAGACCCGGCAGTATCCATGCGCCCTGCACATCAAGCACTCTTTTTCTGGTCCCTGTAGGCATGTCGCCTACTGCGCCCTCACGAATTTCTTTTATTTTTCCATTTTCAATCTGTATCGTTCCGTTTTCAAATACCTGACCTGTCATGGTCAGGATACGACCGCCAGTGATAACCATGCCATAACCCCGCTTATTTCATATATCACAGCCTATTGCAGCTTGCCCATGGGGTCTGCCGGTTCGCCGTTTAACGTAAGTGAAAAATATACATTGGTTCCTTCCACACTGTAATATTTGGTGGGGGCTGCTACATAACCGATAATGCTGCCTTTTTCAATATAAGAGCCGTTGGTAACCGCAATATCCTTCAACTGTCCGTAGGTAATTTCATAGCCGTTGCCGATATTTACGGTTACGGCATTACCGATTTCCTCATTATAAAATACATTTGTCACCTGGCCGGAAGCCGCTGCGGATATGGCCGCGCCCTCTGTTGCCGAAATAATCATTGCCGGATTGCGCTTATAATGCTCTAATGTGGAAAAGTATACCATTTTATCCATGCTGTAAGGTATCAGCACATTTCCTGTTACGGGCCAAATCAAAGTATCTCCTGCCTGAAAGTCCGGTTCGGGCTGGATAAGCACATTATTCTGGGCATCCGCATCCATGGCAGCCTGGTCCATTGCGTCATTGTCTGTCTTTTCCACAGTTTCATTTACCGGGTCCGGCACATTGTCCGTTTCCAAAACAGGCGCGTCCTGACTGATATTTTCATTATTTTCCTGATTTTCTTCCTGTCCCGCATTATCCGTCTGCCCTGTAACGCCCGGAATCTCCACAGTGGGAGAATCTACCTGCTCCATGGGCGTGTAATCCAAATCGTCTTCAAAAAGATTCATTTCCGCCTGATTATTAATTTCATCCACTTTATCCTGTACCGTATTATCCTGTGCATCTTCCAGCAGGCTGAAATCAATATTGTAACCGTCATTTTTGGCCTTATCGCTGTTGCTCTTTACATACACGCCTGTCAGGGTCAATGCCGCAAGTACAAAGACTGCGGAAGCAATCACGACAATCTGTTCCTTTTTGGAATTGTTTCTGTTGTTATTTCTGCTTTGTCTTTTCATATCTATCCGTTTCCTTTCTTTCCTTTCCCTGTTACCTATATAAATCTGTGATTACACAAATCAGTTTTTTCCTGTACGGATAGTTTTGCCTTAAAATTTTGTTTTATTCTTCATGCAGAAAAAAACCATACATCACAGATTGCTCTGTTTATGTATGGTTTTTGAAAACTTTGACGATTTCATATGAATTTTGTATGCTGCTATTTTGCAACATCCAGATGCTGCATGGTACCCACATTGCCGTTTTCATACAGAAAAATGCCTGTACTGCGGATATAACCGTTGGTTTTGTTATCCGCTCCGTTCAATGCAAAGTCCGTGCTGGCATTTTGCAGGCAGATTGCGCCTACCCCTTTTTCTGCCAATGTATAGAGAGAGCTGGTACCGTCGGCATTTTGACACCAGATTTTTAATTTTGACCAGATAGCGTCATTTTCATCTATCCAGCCGTTTCCGTCTTCATCATAAGCGGCAAGGTCCGCAAACCCGTTTCCGCTCTGGGGACCAAACAATTCGTTCCCGTCATTAATCACGCCGTCCCCGTTTTTGTCCAGCGCCAGATAACCGCTGCCGGCTCCCAATCTGGAAATTTCGTCTTTTTCCCCGTCGCCGTCAATATCAAAGAAAAATTTCTGGTCGGTAAGCTCCGCTATATTGCCGTCAAAATTGATGACAAGCGGGTCACAGGTATTGACCGTTGGCAGAACCTGCAATTCTTCTTCAAAATACTGGGCAAACCTGCGGCTCATGCCGATGTCCACATTGATGTTAATTTCCCTGCCGTCCGCTGTTTTCACAATACCGGTTGTAGAGAAGGAAGTAGCTTCATTCTCCTCAAAATATTGACCGGTACTCAACGTCAGGGCATTGCCGGAGGAACTGCCTCCCAAAGACAAGTCACTGACCAGACCCTCAAACAAACCTCTCATCCGGCTGCTGCCTCCGAAAAGCATACTGAAGACAAGACGAAGGGTATTCTGCCTGAACTCACTTAAAGTGTTCTGGCTGGACGTGCGAACCATAAAACGACTGCTGCGCATGGACTCAACCCTGTCCCTGAGGTCCATCAAATCTTCTTTTGTGGCAACGCCTTCTTCCCCGCTGCCGTTTTCTTTTTTATTGGTCCCTGCGGACAATTCTTCTCCTGTCCCGGGATTAAACAGGTTGCCAAACATTCCTTTGGCACCGTTTGCCGATTCTCCTCTGTAGTCCTTTACCTGGAGACGGCTTACTCTTGCTGTGGAAGATGAATATCTTCTGGCGGATTCCATTCCTATCACACTGGAATCAATTCTCAAATAATGCCCCTTTCTGTAAGTCCCTTGCCTTTGCTTCACCTCCATGCTACGCATAAAACAAAAATGATACACGCAGGGCTTTCCTTTTCCCTTTGCATACCATCCGTGGCGACTTCATAAAATTGTTTATATAGGCGCTTTGGCCATAAGCACCTGTACTATATTTATCGGCCTGTTGCTGGATAAATTTAGGGAAGTGAGAAACTTTATTTGGAGGATTCCGTTATGGGTATATTTATTTTGAAGACACTGCAAGGAATTTTAATCGGACTGGGCGCTGTCCTTCCCGGCATTTCCGGGGGTGTCCTCTGCGTGGTATTCGGCATTTACAAACCGGTCATGGAACTGCTTTCCGCCCCATTTCATCATTTTAAAACCCATGTTCCCAGACTGCTTCCCGTCATACTTGGCGCCGGCATCGGATTCTTGGGAATCGCGGGACTGCTGGCATACTTTCTGGAAAAATATCCCAGCCCTTCCGTCTGCCTGTTTGTCGGCCTGATAGCAGGGATGCTGCCGTCGCTTTGGAAAGAAGCCGGACTGCAGGGAAGGAGACGGGGCGCACTGCCCGCCCTTATCATTGGCTTCGGGGCCGTAACTGCACTTTTATGCACATTGCAGGCTGCGTCCGTAAGCATCACGCCCGGTTTCGGATGGTATCTGTTTTGCGGCTTTTGCCTTGCTTTAAGCCTGATTGCGCCGGGTATGAGTTTTTCCACCCTGCTTATGCCCCTTGGATTGTATACGCCTTTTGTGGACGGCATCGGGCATCTGGATTTCCATGTGCTGATTCCCGGCGGCATCGGCGCCATACTCACCGTCATTCTGTTTTCCAAAGCCATGAACGCCCTGTTTGAGCGCCATTATCCCGCTGCTTTCCACGCCATTACCGGCATCGTAACGGCGGCGACCCTCATGGTAATTCCTTACAAAAGTTTTGCGGCCTCCACCCGCAGCTGCATGATAAACATCTTTTTCCTTGCTGCCGGGGTGGCTGCCGCACAATTATTGGATTATTTAAACGCCAGGGCGCCAAAAGACAACGAATGATTATACCCTGTTATAATTAATCAGACAGCCCTTCAGAATAATCTGCCTTTCCTCATCTGTCAGCTCACCCAGCTGCATGGTAAACTCGCATAAACCGTTCTCTTTTACGGCATACGCCTTGATATTTTCTTCCTTTTCCTCCACTGCTTTCCTGATTCCGGGAACAAACAGATAGTCCAGGTTTTTGAACGGCAGTTCCCCTTCCGCAATAAGGAAAGGAAGCATACCCCAATTAATCAGGTTGGAACGGTAACGCTTGGTAGCATATTCATTAGCTATGTTTGCCCAGCCGCCCAAGACTTTCTGGCAGGAAGCCGCCTGCTCGCGGGCAGAGCCGTCACCCGGCTTCACAGCAAAAATGGTGGAGCCAAAACCGGTATTTTCATGGTTTGTTTCCGGGTACTGTGCCTTTATCGCTTCCATGACTTCCTTCAACTGCGGACATGCCTGACAGGGATGCCCGCCTGCCATTCTTTCTTTCTCTGCTTTCTGGATTTCCTTTGCCCGGCCCACATACTGCGGGTCCTTCCTGCTCAATGCAAACTCCGCCAGTCCCAGGGGATTGGAGCGGTAGGAGGAGGTTTCACCGGACGGAATCAGTTCATCCGTCGTGGTTACCGGGTCATGAATTTCGGATACCACCTGCAAAACCAGATTATCGGGCAATGCGCCCATTGCCGGCCAGTCTTTGATATTGGGTCCAAACTGGATTTCCACATCAGGCTCAGCCACGCCGTGGGAATCAAATACACGGTTGGCATATATATTGCTGTCAAAATGGTATTGATATTTGTGAAATTCGCCGTCGAAGTCCGTAGCCGGCGTCAGCACGCCTTTGTTGGCCGCCGTCGCCGCGATGGAGCGCGCATCCATAAGCGCCACGGAGGAAATCTGTCCGTTTTGCAGTTTGGAGCCTTCCCTGTTGGGGAAGTTCCTTGTGGAATGCCGGATACTGAACGCATTGTTGGCCGGGGTATCCCCTGCGCCAAAGCAGGGACCGCAGAATGCCGTCTTCATCACTGCGCCCGTTTCCAGGATATCTGCCGCACAGCCGTTCTTTATCAGTTCCATGTAAACAGGCATGGAAGCCGGATACACGCTTAAGGTAAATCCGTCCGACCCTATAAACCTTCCTTTGAGGATGTCGGCTGCCGCGCAGATATTTTCAAAACCGCCGCCCGCGCATCCCGCAATAATGCCCTGGTCCACATAGAACTTTCCGTTTTTCACCTTGTCACGCAGGGAAAACTCCACTGCGCCGTCCAAGCTTACCAGCGCGCGTTTTTCTGTTTCCGCCAGGATATCCGTCAGGTTTTCATTGACCTCTTCGATGGTATAGGTATTGCTCGGGTGGAAAGGCATGGCAATCATGGGACGGATTTTACCCAAATCCACCACTATCATACCGTCATAATAAGTCACTTCTCCCGGGGCAAGCTCCTTGTAGTCTTCTTTCCTTCCGTGGATTTCATAGAAGGATTTCACCTCGTCATCCGTCTGCCAGATGGAAGACAGGCAGGTGGTTTCCGTCGTCATAACATCTATGCCGATTCTGAAATCCGTACTCAGGGACGCCACGCCGGGTCCCACAAATTCCATGACTTTATTTTTTACATATCCGTTTTTAAACACCGCACCGATAATGGCAAGCGCCACATCCTGCGGACCGACGCCTTTTACCGGGGCGCCTTTTAAGTACACGCCCACAATGCCGGGCATATTGATGTCATAGGTCTGGTTTAACAACTGTTTTACCAGTTCCGGCCCGCCTTCCCCGATGGCCATGGTGCCAAGCGCACCGTACCGGGTATGGGAATCGGAACCCAGAATCATGCCGCCCCCACATGCCAGCATTTCCCTTGCAAACTGATGAATCACCGCCTGATGGGGGGGTACATAAACGCCGCCGTACTTTTTGGCGCAGGTAAGCCCAAACATGTGGTCATCCTCATTGATGGTGCCGCCCACCGCACAGAGGGAATTGTGGCAGTTGGTCAGCACATAAGGTACCGGAAACTTGGTCAGCCCCGAAGCGCGCGCCGTCTGGATAATCCCTACAAAGGTAATATCGTGGCTTGTCAACTTGTCAAACTTAATTTTCAGTTTATTCATATTGCCGGAAGTATTGTGGCTTTGCAGGATGCCTGCGGCAATCGTGCTTCCTGCCGCTTCCTCCTTTGTCACCGTCCTGCCGGTCTTACTCTTAATAATCTGTAACGCTTCCCCGTTGTCTTCGACAATTTCCGTGCCGTTAACCAGATAAGCGCCGCCCTGCAACAATTCAATCATATATTACCTCCCGTTTTCCTTATGCCTCTCTTAAAACACATCATTGCTATTATAAAGGAAAGCTGCGTCTTACGCAACCGGAATCCGGCAACTCTTTCTCCATTTCAGGATTTTCCATGTACATGCAGCCTCACCGCGCTTCCGTACGCGCCGGCGTTCCCCACAATCTGCAGCACCTTTTTCTCCCCCTCCATGTACCCTTTATGGTAAAAATGCACGTGTCCGGCTATCACGGCCTGTACCGGACTGTCCTCAGCCGTAGTCAGTTCCATGAACTTTAAGGACGTTTCGTTGGGGTAAATGCCTCCCTGCGCGCCTGCGCCAATGACAACAGGACTGTTCCACACGGTTTTTGCCTTTTCCAGCAAATCCCCGGCATAAAAAGGCACATGCACCATAACAATGACCGGTCTGCCTTCTTCCAATACCTCCTCATATTCCTCCAACGCTTCCCCATCTATCTGATTGCCGCTATTATCCACCGCCACCACAAGAAATTCCCCAAAATCCTGCACCTGAAATGCAGAATTTCCTTTCATATACGGCTCAAATAAAGGGCGGTATGCTGTTTTCCCATACTCCGTCATATATTCCCAAGGATAAGTCCAGTCATGGTTTCCCAATACATACAGGTAAGGCATACGGAATCTTTCCAACTGCTCTTTCAGAAAAGCAATGTTTGCTTCGGAAGGATAATCAATGATGTCCCCTCCAAGCAGTACGCCGTCCATTTCTTCTTCATTGGCATATGACACCCACTCCCCAAACTGCTCCGCTGAGGAAACGCCCTCCTCGTTCTGAAACATGGTAAACCTGGAGGCTGCATTCTGCGCTATCTGCTCAGAATCATCCTCATCCATGACAATCATATGATTGTCTGTCAGAAACAGCAAATCGTATTCCCCCGTAAGCCCTTCTATGACGATATCTTCTTCCGTAATCTGCTTTTCCCATACTTTTTTTCCGCATCCGCTGGGAAGCGCCAAACAAAGCAGCGCCACTGCAATTTTAAAGCACCCTGCGGCAATTCTCGGTTTCCCGGATATCAACTTACCCTTCATTCCTTCTGCCCCTCTTTTCCGTCCTGCCATTTTTACAGGCTTTACAGATGTAAGCATAGCACATTTCAGAAAAATAATACTTTAAGATTTGCTTAAATTTAGAATACGGAAAACTTTCAGAAAACAAAACGGACCGGCGCGCCTTGCGCCGGCCCTGAAACTGCCTGTTATTTTAAAGTTACCTTATCCAGATGCCAGATGTCATCCACATATTCCTGAATGGTTCTGTCTGAAGTAAATTTGCCTGAGGACGCCATATTTAAAATAGCGCTCCTTGCCCAGCCCTGTTCATTCCTATAAGCTGCCTCCACCTTCTTCTGTGCCTCTGCGTAGGACTTGAAATCCTTGAGGATAAAGTAGGTGTCTGCCTTCGACGTACTCTGGGTATTGAGCAGGGAATTGTAAAGAGTCCTGAAAAGTTCCGTATCCCCCGGCGCATAGGTGCCGTTAATCAACTGCATCAGCACTTTCCTGATATCCTGGTCGTTGTTGAAGATATCCATGGGGTTATATCCGCCAAAGTTCTCGTAATGGATAACCTCATCGGATGAAAGTCCGAAAATAAATGCATTTTCTTCTCCCACTTCCTCCACGATTTCCACATTTGCGCCGTCCATGGTGCCAATCGTCAGGGCGCCGTTTAACATAAACTTCATGTTGCCGGTACCGGAAGCTTCTTTGCTGGCAGTGGAAATCTGCTCCGATACGTCTGCTGCCGCAAAAATCATTTCCGCATTGGAAACACGGTAGTTTTCAATAAATACCACCTTCATTTTGCCGCCGATGGAAGCGTCGTTGTTGACCACATCCGCAACCGCATTGATAAGCTTGATGGTCAGCTTTGCGTTACGGTATCCTGCCGCCGCCTTTGCGCCAAAGATAAAGGTCCTGGGATAAAAATCCATCTCGGGATGCGCCTTCAACTCATTGTACAGATACATCACATGCAATATATTTAACAGCTGTCTCTTATACTCATGGAGACGTTTTACCTGCACATCAAAAATGGAGCGGGGATTTACCTCTATGCCGTTATGCTCCAGTATATAATGGGCAAGACGCACCTTGTTGCGGTACTTGATATTCATAAACTCCTGCTGCGCCTTCTTGTCGTCCGCATAGATTTTCATCTTGGCAATCTGCGGCAAATCGGTAATCCATTCAGAGCCAATATGTTCTGTTACCCAGTCTGCCAGCAGCGGATTGCCGTGCAAAAGGAATCTTCTCTGGGTAATGCCGTTTGTCTTATTGTTGAATTTCTCAGGCATCATCTCGTAGAAATCTTTTAATTCCTGATTCTTTAAGATTTCCGTGTGAAGCCTTGCCACTCCGTTTACGGAGTAACCCGATACGATGGCAAGACGCGCCATGTGCACCTGTCCGTCATAAATAATCGCCATCTTTTTGATTTTGTCCTGATTGCCCGGATATGCAGCGGTAACTTTCTCTACAAAACGACGGTTAATCTCCTCCACAATCTGGTAAATGCGGGGCAGCAGACGGGAAAACAGCTCGATAGGCCATTTTTCCAAAGCCTCCGCCATAATGGTGTGGTTGGTGTAAGCACAGGTTTTTGTGGTTACCGCCCAAGCCTCGTCCCACTCCAAATCATAATCATCCATCAGGATGCGCATCAGTTCGGGGATTGCCACGGTAGGGTGGGTATCATTCAGCTGGAACGTCACTTTTTCATGCAGTTTCCTGATATCCTGATGCTTTCTCATGTATTTTTCCACAGCTTCCTGTACGGAAGCGGAGATAAAGAAATACTGCTGTTTTAAACGGAGTTCCTTTCCGGCGTAATGGTTGTCGTTGGGGTAAAGCACCTCCACTATATTGCGGGCAAGGTTCTGCTGCTCCACGGCCTTCTGGTAATCTCCCTTGTCAAAGGAATCAAGCTGGAAGCATTCGATAGGCTCCGCATCCCAGATACGCAGTGTATTTACAATGCCGTTGCCATATCCCACAATCGGCAAGTCAAAGGGAATCGCCTTTACGGACTGGTAACCCTCCTGGAAGAAATGGTTCCTGCCGTTTTCATCCGTCCTGACATTGACATAACCGCCGAACTTTACGTCTTTTGCATACTCCGAACGCCTCAGTTCAAACGGATTGCCGTTTTCCAGCCAGTTATCGGGCACCTCCACCTGATAACCGTCCCTGATTTCCTGTTTGAACATCCCGTAACGGTAGCGGATACCGCAGCCGTAAGCAGGATAGCCGAGAGTTGCAAGGGAATCCAGAAAGCAGGCTGCCAGTCGTCCCAAACCGCCGTTTCCGAGCGCTGCGTCCGGCTCCATGTCCTCCACCAGATTCAAATCAAGTCCCAGTTCCTTAAGGGCATCCTTAACCGGTTTATAAGCCTGCATATTAATCAGGTTATTTCCAAGCGCCCTGCCCATCAAAAATTCCATGGAAAGATAGTAGACCATTTTGGGGTCCTGCTTGTCATACTGTTTCTGGGTTTCCATCCAGCTATCCACTATCTGGTCCTTCACGGCATAACACACAGCCTGAAATACCTGCTGGGGCGTTGCTTCTTCCATCGTCTTTCTGTATAGTGTTTTTACATTGTACAAAACGCTTCTTTTAAATAATTCCTTGTCAAATTTTACGGTTTTTTTCAGCATTACTTTCCTCCTCAAGATTCTTGTCTGCTTTTGTTTCAACTGCTATTATACTACTTGCGATGCACTCTTTCCACTGAAATTGTAACATTTTCTCCGTTTACATTCCACTCTTTGGCAATCTCATAGGATTTTTGGGTATCCATTTCATCCGCAAGAACCTTTCCGGCTATGGATTCCTTATGCTTCATGGCAATCCCGGCTACCTTTTCATTGTCCGAAAATGCCGCCCTGATATGGTCCGTCACCTCAAATCCGGCGTCTTTTCTCATGGTCTGGATTTTGCTGATGATTTCCAGCACAAAACCTTCCTCAACCAATTCCTCCGTCAGGTTGGTATCCAGTACCACCGTCATATAATTATCCGTTTCCGTGACATAACCTTCCTTCTGCGTCATCTCAATCAGCAAATCTTCTTCTGTCAGGACAACCTCCACATCGCCCGCCATAAAGCGCAGGGCGCCTTTTTCCTTTAACTCATCCATCGCCGCATTGCCGTCTAAAGAGGACAGCGTTTTCTGGATGATTCCAAGCTGCTTGCCGTATTTGGGACCGACCGTGCGAAGCTGCGGCTTAAAGGTATAGGAAGTAAAGTCCCTGACATCCTGTGTAAACCGAATCTCCTTAACGTTCAGCTCCTCGGCAATAATATCCTTATAAAAATCAGACAATTCCTGCTGCGACTTGATAAACATGGCGCTTATCGGCTGACGGTTTTTGATATTGGCGGTATTTCTGCACGCACGGCCCATCACGACTGCCTTTAACACAATTTCCATATTTTCTTCCAGCACTTTGTCCATATACGCTGAATCTGCCGAAGGAAACTCGCAGAGATGAATGCTTTCCGGCGCCTTTTTGTCAATACTCCTTACCAGATTCTGGTAAATATCCTCCGTCATAAACGGAACCATGGGCGCCGCCGCCTTGCTGATGGTGACAAGGGCCGTATACAGGGTCATATAGGCATTAATCTTATCCTGCTCCATACCCTTTGCCCAGAAACGCTCACGGCTTCTTCTCACATACCAGTTGCTCATTTCATCCACGAAATCCTGCAATGCCCTCGCCGCTTCGGGAATGCGGTAATGATTCAAATCATCGTCCACTTCCGACACGACGGTGTTTAACTTGGAAAGCAGCCACTTATCCATCACAGTCAGTTTGTCATAATCAAGCTGATACTTTGTGGCGTCAAAATTATCAATATTGGCATACAGCACAAAGAAAGCATAGGTATTCCAAAGGGTTCCCATAAACTTACGCTGTCCCTCCTGCACTGCCTTACCGTGGAAACGGTTAGGAAGCCACGGCGCGGAATTGACGTAGAAATACCAGCGGATGGCGTCGGCGCCATAGGTCTTAAGCGCGTCAAACGGGTCCACTGCATTGCCTTTGGATTTGCTCATCTTCTGCCCGTTTTCATCCTGCACATGGCCAAGCACGATAACATTTTCATAGGGGGCCTTGTTAAAGAGCAGCGTGGACTCTGCCAGCAGGGAATAAAACCACCCTCTCGTCTGGTCCACCGCCTCAGAGATAAACTGCGCAGGGAACTGTTCTTCAAACAGCTCCTTGTTTTCAAACGGGTAATGGTGCTGTGCAAAAGGCATTGCCCCGGAATCAAACCAGCAGTCGATTACCTCCGGCACCCTGTGCATGTCTTTTCCACATTTGGGACACTTGATGGTAACGGCGTCAATGTACGGTCTGTGCAGCTCCACCTTCGCATTTTCCGGGTTGCCGCTCATCTCTGCAAGCTCTTTCCGGCTTCCGATGCTGTGCTGGCAGCCGCATTCGCATTCCCAGATGTTCAGCGGCGTTCCCCAATAACGGTTTCGGGAAATCGCCCAGTCCTGCACATTTTCCAGCCAGTCCCCGAATCGGCCCTTGCCTATGGACTCCGGAATCCAATTGATGGTATTGTTGTTTCGGATTAAGTCCTCCTTCACCTCGGTCATCTTGATATACCAGGATTCCCTCGCATAATAGATAAGCGGGGTATCGCAGCGCCAGCAGTGGGGATAGCTGTGTTCAAATTTAGGGGCGTCAAACAAAAGCCCCGCCTCCTCTAAGGCCTTTAAGACCATGGGGTCCGCTTTCTTTACAAACACGCCTGCAAAAGGCGTTTCCTTTGTCATATTGCCCTGTCCGTCCACAAGCTGTACAAAGGGCAAATCATAAATGCGGCCTACTTTGGCGTCATCCTCACCAAAGGCCGGTGCAATATGCACGACCCCAGTACCGTCCGTCAAAGTGACATAGCTGTCACATGTGACAAAAAATGCCTTTTTCTGCTGTTTTTCGCAGATATCTACCGCATAATCAAAAAGCGGCACATATTCCTTGTACTCCAAATCCTTGCCGGTCATGGTTTCCAGCACTTCATACGCCGGCTCATTTTCCGCGTCGCCCAGCCTGCCAAGCACCGTATCTAAAAGCGCCTCCGCCATGTAGTAGGTATAGCCGTCCGCCGCTTTCACCTTCGCATAGGTTTCCACCGGATTCACGCAGAGCGCCACATTGGAGGGCAGGGTCCACGGCGTGGTCGTCCATGCCAGTATATAGGCGTCCTCATCCTTTACTTTGAAACGGGCGATGGCGGAGCGTTCTTTTACATCCTTATATCCCTGGGCAACCTCCTGGGAAGAAAGCGGGGTTCCGCAGCGGGGGCAGTAAGGCACAATCTTAAAGCCCTTATAGAGCAGCCCCTTATTCCAGATTTCCTTAAGCGCCCACCATTCCGATTCGATATAATCGTCATGATAGGTGACGTAAGGATTGTCCATATCCGCCCAGAAGCCCACCGTGCCGGAAAAATCCTCCCACATGCCCTTGTACTTCCAGACGCTTTCCTTACATTTATTAATGAAGGGCTCCAATCCGTAATTTTCTATCTGCTCCTTGCCGTCCAGTCCCAGCAGCTTTTCCACCTCGATTTCCACGGGAAGCCCGTGGGTGTCCCATCCGGCCTTTCTGGGCACCATATAACCTTTCATGGTGCGGTATCTGGGAATCATGTCCTTGATTACGCGGGTCAGCACGTGGCCAATATGCGGCTTGCCGTTGGCGGTAGGCGGTCCGTCATAAAAGGTATAGACAGGCCCTTCCTTCCTTGTCTCCATGCTCTTTCGGAAAATATCGTTTTCCTTCCAGAACGCTTCCACCTGCTTTTCCCTTTCCACAAAGTTCAAATCCGTTGATACTTTTTGATACATGGTTATCATCCTTTCCTACTGTTCTTTTTCTTTTTTGTATGCGTTTATTCCTCTTCCGGTTTGCTTACTACCACCAGCTTATCACCGCGCTCCATATCGCTTGAGCTTATACCTGACAGCGTGATGCTCGCCCTATCGTTTGTCACAATCTCATTCAATTCCTCTTTGAACAGTACCATCCTTATTACACTGCCTTCGATTTCTGTGCCGTCCGCCTTAACAAGCATCACCGTATCGCCGAGATATATTCTTCCGCTTTCCATTTTACCGCTTGCAACGCCGTTTCCATCTATCGTATAGCTGTCTTCTATCACAAACGCGGAGCCGATATTATCTATCTTGGGAAAATCCGATTCCTCCCCTTCCCCTGCCAAGGCAAACAACATGTCTCCCGGATTGACATCGTCCTCCCCTAAATCCGCAAGATACATTTCCGCCGGATTTAAAATATTCAGAATTTCTCCCCTATCCTGACAAAACGCTTCCAGCTTATTCACACAGGTTTCTATCTGGGTACCGTCCGCCTTAAACAAAGTGACTTTATCCCCTACTCTTATTCTTCCGCTTTCCACCGAAACATTCACAATAAGTCCTTTCTCAGAATCCAGATAATCAACACCGAAAATTTTAGCGACAAAGCTATACTCTCCCTCCGGCAGTTCTACGCCGCTTTCTTCACTTTCACCACTTTCTTCCGGCGCCGCCGATGTATTCGTGGTAACATCTCCCTTATTCTCCGCATCTGCCTCTTCTTTTTCTGCGGCACAGCCTGTCAAAAAGCACATCGTCAACAGTAAAATCCATAATTTCCAATTTCTTTTCATCTTTTCCTCTTTTCTGCACAGTTCTTCTGCGCATAACGATTCCACGGCTCCATATAAAAAACCCGTCCGTAAAAGGACGGGTTATAAACTCCGTGTTACCACCTGTTACTGCATACGCCTCCGCCCGCTTAATCCGAACCGGAAGGATATGTTTCCCGATAACGGCGGGAATCCGTCCCGGACTACTCGGCATAAGCGCCTTTTGCCCGCGCGGCTCAAAAGTGATATTCAGCAATTCCCTACTCCTGCCGGTCTTGCACCGTCACCGGCTCGCTGAAATTTCGGAAAACTGCCTACTGTCTTTGTCATAGCCTTTGTCAAGAGTAATTATAATCGCGGGCGGCCTTTGTTGTCAAGGGGAATATAGCTGGGGCTGCCGCCATGCAATATTAAATTTCTATTCCTCCGGCTCAGGTGTTGCTGCAGGTGTATAGGTCAGGTAATCGCCTATCTGGGCTGCGTTTATTTCCTTGCCGCCGGCCGTGTAAGCGTCTGCACCGTTCTTTAAAGTAACGGTTCCATCCGGTGCAACATCAAAAATTGTTGTTGCATCAGTAATCTCCGTCTTGGAATCGGCATCGCTATACAGCTTTGTACTGCCCAATGCAACAGACGCCGGTGTAACCTTTACATATGTTGCTGCCTTAGATGCATCTACAACAGTCGTTTCAGCCAGCAAAACTGCGCTTCCCTTTAGGGAAAGACTATTGTCTGCCCCTATTGTAAAGTAATTTGGTAAATCCGTTTTCGCCACTGCCGATGTGGTATACAGCTTTACATCTGTTTTAAGCTTTACTGCACCACTTTCAATCTCAACATAGGTGTCTATATTGGAGTCACTTATTACCGCATAAGTATTTGAAGCGCATCCAATGACATTTGCTCCTTCATTCAGCTTCACACTTTCATCTTCTATTTTAAAGCAGCTTGTCAAATCTGTCACTTCTGCAGCAACGGCAATCGATTTGCCGCTCTGATAATCCAATGCTGCCGCCGTACCTGTTGCATAGCCTTCGGAAGACGTGATTTTTGTACCCGCTGCGCCTTCAAAAATTGCGACATTCTCCTTTAAGCTGATTGTAGTGCCCGAAACATCGAAATAAGTATCCGCATTGTCAGCCGTCACCTGCACCCTTTCTCCACCGCTTACCGCAGCATAAAGCGTCTTTTTAACAGTAAAACCTTCCGTGGTTGTGGTTGTGCCGGAGTCTTCCCCTGAAGAGGAACCCGCAGAGGAGGTCTGTGTATTTTCTACAGGCGCCGTATTTACTGCCGGAGCAGGCGCTGCTGTCACAATTACGCCTTCCGTCCTTCCCTCTGCTATTCCATAAGTCAGATAATGCTCCACTATTGCGCCGTAATCATCGCCGAATGCTGCCGCCACATCGGGATATGCCTTTGCATACGCTGCGGGGTCAAACAGAATCCCTTCCGTCCTTCCCTCGTTTGCTCCGTACGCAAGATAGTGGTCTACGTATGCGTCCCAGTTTTCCCCAAACGCCGCATCCAAATCTGCATAGGCCGCACGGTATGCCTGTATATCAAAAATAGGGCTCATGGTTCTTCCTTCAGAAATACCGTATGTAAGAAAATGCTGATACAGAGCCTCTTCATCATAGCCAAACGCACTCATCAAATCCTGATAAGTATCTGCGTAATACTTTGCGTCAAACACATCCCTTATGCCTGACGCGGAAACACTGATTGTCCCTGTCACCAAAAGACCTGCAGCAACCGCCAAAGCCAGTTTTCTCTGATACTTTTTCATCTTATTCCTCATTTCTACGTTGCTTTTTTCCTTAAACAAGTTTGTGCCAAGCAACGTGCAAACACAAATCTTGCTTCTTTTCACTGCAGTGTTCCATGTAACACATTAATCCTACAACAATTTTAGTTAAGTTGCTATTTTTCATATTCAAAAGCAAAATGGCAGAGTCTGTTTTTTACTTGTGTTACTAAAACCCTTGATGTTATAATAGACTGCATATGGAGGATACATAATGCATTCAGTGAAAAAGAAGGGGCACTTATACCGTTCCCTGCAGGCCATGAGCATTCTGCCGCTGCTCGTCCTTGGTTTTGTCATTACCATCTTCAGCTACTATACCGTGAAATCTGCCATGCACGCGCAAGTGCAGACAGAACTGAAAAACATGACGGAATATATTATGCTGACTTATGATTTGTTATATCCCGGAGATTACCATCTGGAGGAAGAGTCCGCCCGGTTTATGAAAGGCGGCCAGGTTCTTACCAATGATTCCTCCATTATTGACAGATTAAAAGCCGAAACACAGATAGATATTACGATTTTTTATCAGGATACCCGGATGCTGACCACCATTTTGGATGCCGATGGCAATCGTATTACCGGTACCACTGCCAACGCCGGCATTGTCCAGGATATCCTTTTTTCGGGAAAACCCCGCTTCTATACCAATACCAACATTAACGGGCAGCGGTATTTTGCGTATTACACGCCTCTTCATGACAGCCATGGCGATATCGTGGGCATGGTCTATACCGGCAAGCCCTCCGCCAACGTAAACGCGACTGTTACGCGGGCAGTGCTGCCCATCATCCTTATTGCGCTGATTGGCATGGTTGTAGTCAGCCTGATTTCTTCTTCTTATACGCGCCGGCTGCTCAATGCACTTCAGAAAATACGTGTCTTTCTTTCTAAAGTGTCAACCGGCAACCTTTGGGAAACATTGGATGCAGATGTCCTGGTGCGCAATGACGAGTTAAGCGAAATGGCCCACTCCGCTCTTTTCATGCAGCGCTCGCTCCGTAATCTTGTGGAGCAGGACACCCTCACTGAATTGAACAACCGTCGTTTTGCCGATAAACGCCTGAAACAAACCCAGATAAATGCCAACACATTCGGCAACAATTTTGTGATTGGCATAGGGGATATTGACTTTTTTAAATCCGTTAACGACACCTACGGCCATGAATGCGGGGATATTGTCCTGAAACGCATCGCTGACATCCTGAAAAACCATATGCTGGAAAAAGGGATTGTGGCGCGCTGGGGCGGGGAAGAGTTTCTTTTCCTCTACGACGATACAAACTTAAAGACGGCATATGCCGAAACAGAAATACTTCTCGACGAAATCCGCAGCTTATCCATAGAATATGAAGGACAGCCGATACATGTCACCATGACCTTCGGTCTGGCTGAAGGAGGCGTCAACACAAATATCCACCACCTTCTTCAAGTGGCGGATGCAAAGCTGTATGAGGGAAAAAGCAGCGGCAGAAATCGCATCATTGCTTGACGAACCCCTTGAAAAAGCGTATGATAAACGCAATATTTACCAATATCTCCCACCATTGTTTCAAGAAAGGATAACGCAAATGGACAGACAAAACCTTACCCTGCTCACCGACCTCTATGAATTAACCATGATGCAGGGCTACTTTAAAAATAAGGACCAAAATGAAACCGTCATTTTTGATGCCTTTTTCCGCAACATTCCCTGCGACGGCGGATACGCAGTTTCAGCCGGACTGGAACAGGTAATCCAGTACATCAAGGAGCTGCATTTTGAGCAGGAGGATATTGATTATCTGGCTTCCCTGGGTATTTTTCAGGAAGACTTTCTGGAATATCTGCAAAACTTTAAGTTTTCAGGCGATATCTATGCCATTCCCGAGGGTACGGTCATGTTTCCGAGGGAGCCGATGATAAAAGTCATTGCACCTATTATGGAGGCACAGCTTGTGGAAACCGCCATTCTGAACATTTTAAACCACCAGAGCCTGATTGCAACCAAGGCGGCAAGGGTCTGCTATGCAGCGCGCGGGGACGGTATTATGGAATTTGGCTTACGACGGGCACAGGGTCCCGACGCCGGCACTTACGGCGCAAGGGCTGCCATGATTGGCGGATGTATCGGCACCAGCAACGTGCTTGCCGGACAATTGTTCGATGTCCCGGTAAAGGGTACCCACGCCCACAGCTGGATTATGAGTTTTCCCGACGAATATACCGCATTTAAGGCTTATGCGGATATGTACCCCTCAGCCTGCATCCTACTTGTGGATACCTATGATACATTAAAATCCGGCGTTCCCAACGCCATTCGTGTTTTCACGGAAATGAGAGACGCCGGCGTCCCCCTGACTTTTTACGGCATCCGCCTGGACAGCGGGGATTTGGCTTATCTTTCCAAAAAAGCGCGCAAAATGCTGGATGCGGCAGGTTTTCCCGACGCAATTATTTCTGCCTCCAATGATTTGGATGAATTTCTCATTGACAGCCTGAAGGTACAGGGCGCTGCCATTACCTCGTGGGGAGTGGGAACCAACCTGATTACCTCCAAGGACAACCCTTCCTTCGGCGGTGTTTACAAGCTTGCCGCCATACAGGGCGCTGACGGGACTTTTATCCCTAAGATTAAACTCTCCGAAAATACAGAAAAAGTCACCAATCCCGGCAATAAAATGATTTACCGGGTATATGAAAAAGAGTCCGGCAAAGTCAAAGCGGACTTAATCTGTCTGGTGGATGAAATATATAAAGAAGAGGAGGACCTTTTGCTGTTTGACCCTGCGGAACCGTGGAAAAAGACGAAATTAAAAGGCGGCGCCTATACCCTCCGCCCCATCCTGAAACAGATTTTTGATAAAGGGGAATGCATTTACACTTCTCCCAGCGTCATGGAAATCCGCGAGTACTGTAAACAGGAACTGGATACCCTCTGGGATGAAACAAAGCGCCTCGTGAATCCCCATAAAGTATATGTGGACTTGTCGAAAAAGCTGTATGATACCAAAATCCGCCTGCTGGATGAAATGGGCGATAAATAATTCTGCATATGTAGCGAGGGCAAAGGAGCATATTTTTTGTTCTTTCGTCCTCGCAAAATTGTCTGCACTTACTGCTCCATTTGTCTTCCCAGAAAACCTGCGGCAGACATAATCAGTTTATGCTCCACTTCTCCCAGTCTCGCTTTTGTGTCATTTTCCAAAAGAACGACTGCCCCTATCACATCGCCTTCACAGATAATCGGTGTGAGCGCTTCCTGCTGATAGTCATCCTGTCCGTCATCTATCACCGGAATAAATTTTTTTTCTCCCTTTACTGCAATAACGGTCTCCCTCTCTGCAATTTTTTCTTCCAACTGTTTGCTGATGCTCTTTCCAAGATACTGTTTATAACCGCCGCTTACTGCGATAAACTGGTCTCTGTCCGCTATCAGGGCTGCATGACCGGATACCTGGGAAAGGCTGTCTGCATACTGTCTTGCGAAAGTTGTCATTTCCCCGATGGGAGAATATTTCTTTAATATAATCTCCCCCTCCCTGTCCGTAAATATTTCAAGCGGGTCTGATTCCCTGATTCGCAATGTCCTTCGGATTTCCTTTGGTATGACAATACGCCCAAGGTCGTCAATGCGGCGCACTATTCCTGTCGCTTTCATGTTAGCTCCTTTCTCAAAAGGCGTTTTCTCCTTTTTTACATATTTTACTGTGGTAGTAGTATCTGTAAAAAAAGAGATAATATACCAATGCGGCTAAACAATCAAAGCGTTCTCCATTCACCTGACCTCCGGCATTTTTTTTAATAATATCATTTAAGATGGAAACAATTTGCAAAAATAAAAATAAGAGAGTATAATTTGCAAAAAATTATAAAAAGGAAAAAATATGAAAAACAATTATAATCTGGAATGCTGTGTGGATTCCCTTGCGTCCGCCCGCGCTGCCCTCAGGGGAGGCGCTGACCGTCTGGAGCTGTGCGCCAACCTGATTATCGGCGGAACCACTCCCTCAATGGCGCTTTACGAAAAAATTCGCGAACAGACTGATACGGATATCCGTGTACTAATCCGGCCCCGTTTTGGAGACTTTTTGTACTCGGAAGAAGAAGCATGCATTATGTGCAGGGAAATAGAAGCTTTCCGAAAAAGCGGCGCCGACGGCATTGTCATCGGCAGCCTGTGTGCTGACGGTTCCCTTCACATAGAACAAATGAAACGGTTTATGGAGCAGGCAGGCAGCATGCCCGTCACCCTGCACCGCGCCTTTGATGTATGCCACGATTCCCTGACAGCCCTCATGCAGGCAAAAAAACTGGGTATCCGCACCATACTTACTTCGGGCCGGGCGTCGTCCTGCTTGAAAGGAATCTCCCTTTTAAAAGAGCTGCAGGCCCTGTCAGACAATCAGATAACGATTCTGGCAGGCGGCGGCGTGGATGCAGACGCTGTCAAAACGCTTCTTTCCCAGACTGCGCTTACCGACTTCCACATGTCCGGCAAAAAAGAGAGAACCAGCGGTATGCAATACCGCAACCCTTCCGTTTCCATGGGGCTGCCCGGTATGGATGAATATACCCTCTGGCAGACAGACGAAGAGTCCATACGTAATGTACGGACTCTCCTTGATGAAGCAGCGGCAGGAAATCTATGATTCCTTGCGGCTGCGCCGGCCGCCTGCTTCCCTTTTTTCTTTCCCTTTGCTCTTACGCTCCTGTCCGCCCTTTTCTTTCCGGTCCGTCCATCGCGTACTTTCTTCCCTCCTATTTCCCGTCCGGCTGCTTCCTTCTTTTCTGCCAAAACGTTCCGCTCCGTCCTTGCGGCCGCCTCTGTCAAAATCAGCCCTTCTGCCATTCCTGCGGCTGCTTTCTCCTTTTGTACGGCTGCCACGCCCGGTTTCTTCTTTCCGGTAACGGCCGCCTTCACGGTTCCTTCCACCGTCGCTTCTTCTCCGGGGCTCTTCCACTGCAATTTCTTTTATTTCATCGCCAACCTGCATTTTAACAAGCGCTGCAAGCAGTTCCATAGGGTCGGCCTCCAGTTCCGCTATCTTGTCTTCCAACAATTCCTGCAGATGGCTCAGTTCCATCTCTCCTGCTCTTTCTGCAGCGGAACGAATCACCCTGTTAATCTTAATATCCATAATCTGCGCCGCTTTCGGTACCTTCATTTCCGTCATTTTTGTCTTGCAGACTCTCTCTATATCACGGATTCGGTACAATTCCCTGCCATAAGCGAAAGTAAACGCCACTCCCTCCTTGCCGGCGCGGCCGGTACGCCCGATACGATGCACATAATATTCAATATCCTGAGGCACATCATAATTAAATACCGCCTCCAAATCATCCACATCAATTCCCCTTGCCGCTACATCCGTTGCAATCAGGATTTCCAGATTTCCTCCCTTAAAGCGGTTCATGACAAAATCCCTCTGCTTCTGCGTCATATCCCCATGCAGCCCTTCAGCCTGATATCCCCGGCTTTTCAGGTTCTCACTCAGTTCATCCACCATGCGTTTGGTGTTACAGAATATGATAGACCGTTTGAGCCCGTACAGTTCCAGAAGCCTTGCCACCACTTCTTCCTTGTAAATATTTTTCACCGCAAAATAATACTGCTTTACCAGAGGAATGGTAAGTTCCTTTTTGGTCACTTTAATCATTTTGGCGTCATGCTGGTACTCGTCCGTAATATCCAGGATTGCCTGCGGCATGGTGGCGGAAAACAACGCCGTCTGATGCTCCTGTTCTATCTCCGAAAGTATGGTTTCCATATCCTCCCGAAAACCCATATTTAACATTTCGTCCGCTTCATCCAGAACCACCATTTTGATATCCTGGAGTTTAATGGTATGCCGGCGCATATGGTCCATGACGCGCCCGGGAGTACCCACTATAATCTGCGCCCCGCCTTTTAAGGCCTTAATCTGCCTGGTGATATCCTGGCCGCCGTAAATAGGCACCATCTTAATGCCATGCATGTATCTGGAAAATTTTCTGAGTTCATCCGCTGCCTGAATGGCAAGTTCTCTGGTCGGACATAAAATCATCCCCTGAAGATTCCGGTTGTTTTCATCTATCTGCTGCAACATGGGGATACCAAAAGCCGCTGTTTTACCGGTGCCCGTCTGAGCCTGCCCGATTACATCTCTTCCTTCCATCAGAACAGGAATCGCCTGTGCCTGAATGGGCGTCATATATTCAAACCCCATTTCCGTTACCGCACGTAAAATTCTTGCATCCAGGTTGGAATCCTCATATCGAAGGTCTTCCTTTTCCTTTTTTTCATCTAAAATTACTTCTTCTTTGTTTTGCATATATCTCCTATCAGGTTATCCTTTCATACCCTGCATACTGCAAGGCAAAAAGACAACGTCCCGTGTAAAGGACGTTGTCTGTCTACTTTTACGAACCGATTCATTGTATGGTACTTTGGCTAAAAAGTCAAGTACTTTGCCGAATTAAAATTTGAAAATCTTCATGGAATTGTCTAAACCGGTAGCCACACCCTTTAATTGCTCCGCCTGGTCTGACATATTTTGAATCGTCGCCGTTACCTCAGTGGCAGATGCAGAAGTTTCTTCCGTACTTGCCGCATTTTCCTCCGCAATGGCGGTAAGGTTCTGTACTACATCCACTACGTTAACCCTTGCCTCGTCCATCTTGTTAATACTTGCGGTAATCGCCTGCACGCTCTCCAGGGAACTGTCAATTCCTTTCTTCACCTCTGCAAATCCCGCACCGGTTTTTTCTACATTTTCACTCTGCTCTGCAATAATTTCCCTGACGCTGTCCATTGTTGCCACTGCTTCTTCAGAATCATGAATCAGGGAATCAATAATCTCTTCAATCTGCCTTGCAGATTCATTGGACTGTTCTGCCAGCTTCTGAATCTGGCCTGCCACAACTGCAAAACCACGGCCCTGTTCACCTGCCCTTGCCGCCTCAATGGACGCATTCAGGGAAAGGAGATTCGTTTCTTCCGCGATGGAAGTAATCATTGTAGTGGCTTCCCTAATCTTAAGGGCGGATTCATTGGTGGTATGGGTCTGCTGGTATATCCTCTCAATCGCTTCCCGCGTTTTGCTGTTTGTTTCATCAAGCTGCTTTAAGGTATTGTCGGCTTCCTTGCCCGCACGCTGCATAACACTGGCATTGGCGCCCAGTTTTTCTACCTGTCTGCCTGCTTCCTCCACCATGTTTCCTATCAAAATGACATTTTCCGTTGCCTTCTGGGTTTCCTCAGCCTGGGAATTCGCTCCGTCAGCAATCTCGCTGACTGCCCTTTCCACCTGCTCCACTGCTTCACTGGTCTTGCCGGTACTGGTATTTAAACTGTCGGCAGCGTCAAAAAGCATCACCGTCTGCTCATTGATATCCTTTGCTATCCCGCTCAATCCTTCGCGAAGTTTGGAAACCACCCTGCTTATCTGACCCGTTTCATCCTTACGCCTGTTCAGCTTTTTCTCATTTTCCGTTTCCGTAAAATCCCAGTCGGCAAGCTTTAATACGCTCTCCGTCACCTTCTTTATCGGTTTAACCACAAGCTTGGCAAGCACAAATCCGATAAGGCCGCAAACCACCAGAGAGAAAAGACCGCTGAGCACGCCCCTTATCCTCATCGTTGTGACTGTGCTGAACATTTCGGACTTATCCGCCGTCACCACCAGAATGAAACTGCCATCCCCGCCGACATAGTAGGAAGCATACTTTGTGACGCCGTTAAAATTATATGTAGTGAGGGCCGGCTGTGCAATCTCCCCGGCCTGCAGCCTGGAAACCAATCCCTGTACGACCTCATTTTCAACCGGTTGTCCGATTTTTTCTTCCGTAGGATGGTAAAGCATCGTTCCCTGTCCGTCTGTTATGTACAAATAACTGGAATCGGAGCCTTTGATTTTCACGCCGTCAAAAAGCTCTCCCAACACCTCTTTGGACAGTTCTTCTTCCGCTCCCCTTAACGCAACATTTCTTTCCAGATTTGTGCCATAGGATACAGCCAAATCATACATGTAATTCCCCATATTCTCAGAAGTATTGTTCTTTGCCAGAGGAATAAACATAAAATACTGCAACAGCCATGTCAGCGCAATGGCAAACACTACGCACCAGACAACCTTTAAAACAATTGAATGTATTAAATGAATCTTTTTACCTTCCTTGCCCATATATTTTCTCCCTTTATTGAATAAAAATGTTATTTTTATTGTATCGCGTTACAGAGATTATTTCAACTGTTTTCTTGTACACTCCAGGTAACCTCTTGTACCCTCTAGGTATCCTCATATTGCATTGCGACAGCCCCGGCGTGCATTTGATTCCATAAAGGACCGTGTAAAAACGCCGGCATTTGGAGGTTGTTTTTTAACCTCTTATGTGCCGCTGCGTTTTTACCCGAGCGAAAGCGCGTCCTGTTGGAACAAATGCACGCCGGGGCTGTCGCAATGCAACATGCAAAAGTTTTATTTTATCCTGCCATATATTCCCTGTAATCTTCCTCGCTTGCAAACAAAATATAAGTCCCGTCTACATATCCCATATATCCGCTTGCCGTTACATATCCTTTCATATCCAGGCACCTTCCTTTCTTATCCTTCCGTTATCTGGTTCTGAAAGGAAGATACCATTTTTACTGTCCCATAATCAGTACTTCTGACATTCCCCGTAAAAGCTTTTCCGTATCTGACAAAATCAGTTCCGCATCCTTTTCCACAAGACCGGTTTTGTAATACCGGTATGTGAAAAAAGGATTTCCGTAAGCCGTAAAGCGGAGAGTATCCTTATACTGTTTCAACAACCGGGGAATCCCCGCAGGGTTAATGTCTGCGTCCGGACGGAAAGTAAACAGGATTCTTTCATTTTTACCCTTTACCTCCGTCATATACAGGCGATGCGCCGAAACGCGAATCAGGGCTATCCTGAGCAGATTATCCACAGGCTTCGGAATGGTGCCGAACCTGTCCAGCAGCTCATCTTTCATGTCATCCCTTTCCTTTTCGTTTTCAATGCCTGCAATGCGCTTGTAAATATCCAGCTTTTGTACTTCATTGACAATATACTCTGCCGGGATAAATGCGTCCACGTCCACATCCACGACAGTGGCAAAATCTTCGGCCGCCGGGATTCCTTTTAATCCCTTAACCGCCTCGTTGAGCATCTTACAGTACAAATCATATCCCACGGCTTCCATATGCCCGTGCTGCATTTTGCCAAGCAGATTGCCTGCACCGCGGATTTCCAAATCCCGCATGGCAATCTTAAAGCCGCTTCCCAGTTCTGTAAATTCTTTAATGGCTGCCAGCCTCTTTTCCGCCACTTCCTTAAGCATCTTGTCCCGCCTGTACATCAGGAACGCATATGCTGTCCGGTTGGAGCGCCCCACCCTGCCCCGCAGCTGGTAGAGCTGGGCAAGTCCCATATTATCCGAATCGTGAATCATAATGGTGTTGACATTTGAAATATCCAGTCCCGTTTCTATGATAGTCGTGGAAACCAGAACATCTATCTCCCCGTTGATAAAATCAAACATGATGCTTTCCAGTTCATGCTCTTTCATCTGACCGTGTGCAAATGCCACAACCGCCTCGGGCACCAGTTTTTGCAGCCCCGCCGCCACATCCGCAATATTGTTAACCCTGTTGTAGACATAGTACACCTGTCCTTTTCGGGACAGCTCCCTGACAATGGCTTCCCGCACCAATTCCTCATTATATTCCATGACATAAGTCTGGATGGGAAGCCTGTCGCTGGGCGCCTCCTCCAGAACGCTCATATCCCGGATACCCACAAGGCTCATGTGAAGGGTTCGGGGAATCGGCGTTGCCGTAAGGGTCAGAACGTCTACATTTTCTTTCAATTTTTTAATTTTTTCTTTATGGGATACGCCAAAACGCTGCTCCTCGTCTATAATCAGAAGCCCCAAATCCTTAAATGCCACATCGGCGGAGATAACCCGGTGTGTGCCGATGACGATATCCACCAGTCCCTTTTTCAAATCTTCCAGCGTTTTTTTCTGCTCGCCCGCACTCCTGAACCGGGACAACATATCGACCCTCACAGGAAAATCCTTCATCCTCTGGACAAAGGTATTATAATGCTGTTGGGCAAGGATGGTGGTGGGAACCAGATATACCACCTGTTTCCCTTCCTGTACGGCCTTAAATGCCGCCCGGATGGCTATCTCCGTCTTGCCGTACCCGACGTCACCGCAAATCAGGCGGTCCATGATTTTACTGCTTTCCATGTCTGCCTTTGTATCCGCAATAGCTGCCAGCTGGTCTTCGGTTTCTTCAAAGGGAAACATTTCTTCAAATTCTTTCTGCCATACGGTATCCGGACCATAGGCAAACCCTTCCGACTGCTGCCTGATGGCGTAGAGTTCCACCAAATCCTTTGCCACCCCGTCCACTGCCGAACGCACTTTTGTCTTGGTTCTCTGCCACTCCTGACTGCCGAGCTTATTTAATTTGGGCTTTTTCGCGTCTGCCGATGCATACTTCTGGATGACATCCAGACCGGTGGCAAGAATATACAGGTTTCCGCCGTCCCGGTATTCAATCTTCAAATAGTCTTTGACTACCTTTTCCACCTCGACTTTTTCAATTCCCCTGTAGATGCCCAGGCCATGACTTTCATGGACTACATAGTCGCCCACCTTTAAGTCTGCAAAATCTTTGATTTTCTGACCTTCAAATCTGGCTTTTGCTTTCTTCTTTTTTCGGACTGCGCCGAAAATATCACTTTCCGCAATTACCACAAATTTTAAAAGCGGATATTCAAATCCTTTGTTCACATGACCGTAACAGGTCAGGATTTCTCCCGGCTGCACTTCCCTTTCCGGATTCTGGGTATATACCGCCGTCAGTTCCTTTTCCCGCAGGTCCTGAGCAAGCCTCTCCGCCCTTGTTCTGGAGCCGGAGAGCAATACTATCCTGTATCCGTTCTTTTTGTAACGCAGCAAGTCCTTCACAAGCGACTCAAAGCTATTATTATAGGAAGAAATGCTTTTCACCGGAATATCAAAATGTTTCTGTACCTTTATCAGCGGATTTTTCAAATCTATCGCCGCCAGGGTGACAAAAGGACTGCGCTGTATCACTGCCGCAGTCTGTTCCACGCTGTAAAGCACCTGCATCTGTCCGGGAAGGATATATCCCTTCCCGGCCCGCTGGCTCATACTTTCCCGAAACTCCGCCTCCACTGCGTTTGCATGTTCCCGAATCCGGGCAGGTTCGTCCAAAAACAGACAGTGTCCGCCGGGCAGAAGACCTGCCAGACTCTTCAGACTGCTTTCGTCATAAAAATAGCGTATATACCCCTCCAGCACAGACAAATTCCCAAATTCCAGCGCCTGCTCTTTCAGTTCTTTTATCTGTGAGACAATTCTGGCAGCCTCCTCCGTCATAAAAGACTCCCTGAAATACGCTTCCTGCTTTTTTGCTTCTTTTTCTATCCTGTCAAATCCCGCACTGACGGTTTCTCCTGAAAGTATAAATTCCGCCGCCGGATATATCCTCACTGATGAAAGCTGCTCAATGGAACGCTGGCTGAGACTGTCAAAACTGCGGATGGATTCCACTTCTTCTCCCCACAGTTCAATACGGTAAGGGTTTTCTTCCGTTACATCAAAAATATCTATGATTCCGCCCCTTATGCTGAACTGTCCGGGCGCTTCCGCCTGGTAATTCTTTACATACCCCATTGCTGTCAGCCTGCGGGCAAGAGCGCCTTCCTCAATCATGGTCTTTTTATCTATAAAAACGGTGTCTTCTTCTATGTTCCATGCCGCCTGCGGAGTCATCAGGGCTGCAAAAGTAGTCACCAGGGTAAAAGGTTTTCCTTCCGCCATGCGTTTTAATACCTTTACACGCTCGGTAGTCAGTTTGTTGCCGTGAATATCCGCCTGAAAAAAAATCAAGTCCTTGGCGGGATACAACATGACATTTCTGTCGTAAAATTGATACTCTTCGTAAATTTCCCTCGCCCTTAAATCGCTGTAAGTAACGATGATTTTATATTTAAAACCATCGCCCAGTCCATAAACCATATGCCATTTCTGGGATTCCACACAACCTGTCAACGCCGCCGGCTGTCCGTGCTTATATATCAAATCCCTGATTTCATCAAACTCTGCCAGTTCGTGCAAAGGTGCAAGTAATGCCTGCATGTTTACCTCTTTCCGTTAAAATGGTTCATCGCCGCCTCAATTCCCTGCGCAAGAATCATCCGGATGGCGTCTGCCGCTTCTTTTGCCGCTTCATCCATCCGTTTTCTTTCATCCTGCGTAAAATGTCCCAACACATAATCAGCCAGGTCATATCCGTCCGGCTTGCCGCCTACCCCCATCTTTACCCGCTGAAATTCATCATGCCCCAGGTGGGTGATAATGCTTTTTAAGCCGTTGTGTCCGCCTGCGCTTCCTTTCTTCCTCAGACGGATTTGGCCTGCTTCCAGGCTGATGTCATCGGCAATCACAATCAGTTCTTCCTTAACGTCTATTTTATAATAGTCTGCCATCTCGCGTATACTCTCCCCGCTCAGGTTCATATACGTCTGCGGTTTTGCGAGAATGACCTTCTGCCCGCCGATATAACCCTTTCCTATCACAGCCTTGTGTTTTTTCTCCAAAACATATATGTTTTCCTGTCCTGCTAATGTTTCTATGACATCAAACCCGATATTATGCCTGGTGTTTGCATAATCCCTGCCGGGATTTCCCAGCCCTGCAATCAAAAACATGTTCTTCCCATACCTTTCCCGAAAAAACGCCAATCTATCAAACCCATTGTTTTCAGCGTATAGTATAGCATTTATTTGCGCGGCTGTGCAATAAAATTTCACCTATCAGTTTCTGCATTTTGCATTGCGGCAGCCCGGGCGTGTATTTGATTCCATAAAGGACCGTGTAAAAACGCCGGCATTTGGAGGTTGTCCTTTAACCTCCTACGTGCCGCTGTGTTTTTACCCGAGCGAGAGCGCGTCCTGTTGGAACAAATACACGCCCGGGCTGCCGCAATGCAAAATGCGGAAGTTTACGATTTAATTATAACTAAAAAGAGGCGCATCACAAATGCGCCTCCTTTTATATCCCCAATACAAAGTTTTTCAGATTCCTGTTTCATCCGGTTCAAGCATGGCTTTTTCATAGCTGTCCAGAATGATTTTCTGAATGGAATCCCTGGTTGCCGAGGTGATGGGATGTGCAATGTCACGGTATTCCCCGTCGCTTGCTTTTTTACTGGGCATTGCAATGAATAATCCCTTTTCTCCCTCTATTACCTTAATATCATGAACCACAAATTCGTCGTCAATGGTAATAGATACAATGGCTTTCATTTTGCCTTCTTTTGCTATCTTGCGGACACGGACATCTGTAATCTGCATCTGTACAACCCCCTTTTAGAAATACAATCTAGATAACATACCTTTCATCACGTTCTATCACTATCTTAAGACCGTTTTCCCCGATATGATAGGAATTGGCCCTAATCGTATCCCTGCTCTCCACAATACAGTTCTCGATATGGGTATTGTCCCCGATATACACATCATTCAGGATGATGGAATTCTTGATGTAGCAGTTGTTTCCGATATAACTCTTCTTAAACACTACCGAATCCTCTACCACGCCGTTTACAATACACCCGCTGGAAATAAGGCTGTTCTTCACCTGTGAACCTACATTGTATTTGGCAGGGGGCAGGTCGTCAACCTTGGAATAAACATCGGGATATTGTTTGAAGAAATAATCGCGCACCTCCGGTTTTAAAAAGTCCATGTTGGTGTTGAAATAATCTTCCACGGAAGCAATATTTCTCCAGTAGTCGTTCATCTTGTAGCCGAAAATCCGCTTCATGTCTTTGTAACGAATCAGGATATCCCTTACAAAATCATACCTGTCTTCTTCCGCACAGCGTTCAATCATTTCTATCAACTGACGTCTTCTGATGACATAAATTCCACAGGAAATCGTATTGGTCTTGGCAACAATCGGCTTCTCTTCAAACTCCTCAATGCGGCATTCCTCGTCCATTTTTACCGTTCCGAAACGCTCCACATTGACATTCGGTTCCATATCCCTGCACACTACCGTGATGTCAGCTTTCTTCTCAATATGGTACTCCAGAAGCTTGTTGAAATCCATCTTATAAACGCAGTCGCCCGACGCAATCACTACATAGGGTTCATGGCTGTTTTTCAGGAAATGCAGGTTCTGGTAGATGGCGTCAGCCGTCCCCCTGTACCAGTTGCTGTTATCTGCCGTCACTGCCGGGGTAAGCACGTACAGGCCTCCCTGCTTACGTCCGAAATCCCACCATTTGGAGGAACTCAGATGCTCATTCAGACTGCGGGAATTGTACTGTGTAAACACCGCCACCTTCTGAATCCTGGAGTTTGACATGCTGCTGAGTGCAAAGTCAATGCTGCGGTAGCTTCCTGCAATGGGCATTGCACCAATGGCACGTTTCTGTGATAATTCTTTCATGCGGTGGTTATTTCCACCTGCCAAAATAATTCCGATTGCCCTCACTGTCATTCACCTGCCTTAATCAAAGTTTTACCACTTGCGAGTGTGGCATTTTCATAATCCGCTGCCGTCGTAACACCGGAAATTACCGTATTCTTGCCGATTACAACACCTTTCGGAATCACGCTCTTTTCTCCAATCGTCACAATGCCGTGGTTGTAAATATGCGGCGCAGTGTCATTTTCCGCTTCCTCTCCGATGCCCAGACGCGCACCGTCTTCAATCACAACGTTTTCAGCCACAATCGCCTTATTCAGTTCACAGCCTGCCTGTATACAGGTATTGTTCATGACAATGGAATCCCTTACCACTGTTCCTGCGCCTATGGTGACGCCGCAGCCGATTACGGAATTGTACACCTTTCCGTAAATATTGGTGCCTTCACCCACAAGGCTTCGTTCCACCACGCTGTCACGGGAAATATACTGAGGCGGAAGAATCTCGCTCTTCGTATAAATTTTCCAGTATTCTTCGTAAAGATTAAACTCGGGAACAATGTCTATCAGTTCCATATTTGCTTCCCAGTAGGAATTTAACGTTCCGACGTCCTTCCAGTAACCGTTAAATTCGTATGCATATAAAGGCTGTCCCTTTTCATGGCAGTAAGGAATGACATGTTTGCCGAAATCCATTGCCGGCTGGTCAGCCATGGCAAGCAGCGATTCTTTCAATGTTTTCCAGTTAAATATATAAATACCCATGCTTGCAAGATTGCTTCTGGGATTGGCCGGTTTCTCCTCAAAGTCCATGATTTTACGGTTCTCATCCGCAATCACGATGCCGAATCGGCTGGCTTCCTCAATAGGCACAGGCATTACCGCAAGAGTGACCTCGGCATTGTTCGTCTTGTGGAAATCGAGCATTACCTCATAATCCATCTTATAAATGTGGTCGCCCGAAAGGATAAGTACATAGTCCGGATTAAAGGCATCCATGTAATCAATATTCTGATAAATGGCATTTGCCGTACCGGTATACCACTCACTGTTTGTGTTTTTTTCGTAGGGGGGCAGAACAGTTACCCCGCCGATATTCCTGTCAAGGTCCCACGGAATACCGATACCGATATGGGTATTCAGCCGAAGCGGCTGATACTGCGTCAGGACGCCGACCGTGTCCACGCCGGAATTAATACAATTACTGAGCGGGAAATCAATTATCCGGTACTTGCCGCCGAATGCAACTGCCGGCTTTGCGACTTTGGATGTCAGAACACCCAGACGGCTTCCCTGGCCGCCTGCCAGTAACATGGCAATCATCTCTTTCTTAATCATGCTATCACCTCTTGCAACTAGTCTTTATAGCTATAACTCCTGTTTTTGAATAAAATCATTATACCATATCATTAACAGAAAGTGAATCATTATTACAAAAAAAATGTGACGTTTTTACTATTTTTATGTCTATTTTTAGAAAATTACTTAAAAATACCGAGTTGATTTTGTGTATTTTTACCAGCTTTTTTTATCTTTCAGCTTGTTTATATGGCTAATTTCCCAATTTCCCTGTTTTTTCGCAATTATGAAAATGAATCATTTGTTTTTTATTGCATAAATGCGTATAATATAGGAAGTACTTTTAAACTGCGATAAAAACAGGAAGTGTCATTATGTATCAGATTGATTTTAAAAAACCGGTCCACATATATTTTGTGGGAATCGGCGGCATCAGCATGAGCGGACTTGCAGAAGTTCTCCACAAAGAGGGATTTACGGTATCCGGCTCCGACCGACAGGAGTCCTCCCTTACAAAAGCCCTTCAGGATAAAGGCATCCGCGTTCTCTACGGCCAGAAGGCCGCAAATATTACGCCCGACATCGACTGCGCCGTCTTCACAAGCGCCATCAGACCCGACAATCCGGAATACATTGCGGTTCAAAAACTTCATATTCCCTATCTGTCCCGTGCCGAACTCTTAGGGCAGATGATGAAAAATTACCGGACTCCGATAGCCATCAGCGGTACGCACGGTAAAACCACAACCACCTCCATGGTATCCGAAATCCTGCTTCACGCAGAACTGGACCCCACTTTATCCATCGGCGGCATCCTGAAGTCCATCGGAGGCAATATACGCGTCGGACAATCCGAATACTTTGTAACAGAGGCATGCGAATATACCAACAGTTTTCTGAGTTTCTTCCCTAAAATTGCGTTGATTCTCAATATCGAGGAAGACCATATGGACTTTTTCAAGGACCTTGCGGATATCCGGCGTTCTTTTTGCCGTTTTGCCGCACTGCTTCCCGAAGATGGTTGTCTGATTTTAAACGGCAGTATTCCTCATCCGGAAGAAATAACAGGGTCTGTTTCCTGTAAGGTGGTCACTTTCGGTTTATCGCCTGAAAATGACTATTATGCTACGGATATTTTTTATGACGAGATGGGCTGTCCCTCCTTCCTGCTTCATGTTCCCTCCGGCAAAACACAGAAAGTCACGCTTTCTGTTCCCGGTGAACACAATGTATGCAATGCTTTGGCTTCACTGGCCCTTTCGGATGTTCTCGAGATATCCGGGGATACAGCCGCGGCTGCGCTGACCGGTTTTCAGGGCACCGACAGACGTTTTGAATACAAAGGGACTGTCGGAGGTGTTACTATAATAGATGATTATGCACACCATCCCACAGAAATTACTGCAACTTTAAAAGCTGCCAAAAATTATCCGCACAAAACAACATGGTGTGTGTTCCAGCCGCATACCTACTCCAGGACCAAAACTTTTTTAAAGGATTTTGCAAAAGCGCTTTCCCTGGCGGATAAAGTCGTTCTGGCTGACATATACGCTTCCAGGGAAACTGACACCTTGGGCATCAGCTCCGTTACCCTTTTGGAAGAATTGCAAAATCTCGGCTGTGAATGTTACTATTTTCCCTCTTTTGATGAGATAGAAAATTTTTTATTGCAGAATTGTATCAACGGTGACCTGTTGATAACCATGGGAGCCGGAGACGTGCAAAAAATAGGGGAAGAGCTTTTGGGAATATAGTTTTCCACAATATCCACATTTTCAGGTTCCTCTGACGGATTTGGAAATTGTGGATATTTTTATTATTTGGAAAGTCCGTTTTTTATGCTGAAATACATGTAAAAGACCTCTCTGTTTTTTCCTTGTCCACATTTTCCACAACATCCACAATTTTCTGAAAACCCAGTATTTTCAAGGCTTTGCCAAGAATGCCTATTCCTTTTTTTCCCCTTTTATGTTATACTTGTCCTTGCTAAAAATACCGGCAGGAAATGTCCTGTCATGATAGGTGAGTGGATTATGGGGAAGTTTACAATTTATAAGGATGATTATGCGGATTCGACTATCATCCCCAACCGGTTTATCGATGAATACATGAAGGATGCCAATGACGCACAGATAAAAATCTATCTCTATCTGATTCGTATGATGGGTGCGAATCTTTCTACCAGTGTGTCCGAAATTGCGGACAAATTCAACCATACGGAAAAGGACGTCATGCGCGCGCTCAAATACTGGGAAAAAACAAAACTTCTCTCCCTGGAATACGATGAGTCCAAAACATTGTCCGGCATACATTTAAAGGAAATTTCTTCCACAGGGCAGGAACCGGCCTCCGGGGAATGCCGTATTTCCCAGGCAGAGTCCCAAAAAGCTGTCTCCCACCCCTCTGTTTTAAGCATAAGTCCCAAACAGGCGGACGATGCCTTTGCCAAACCCGCATACTCTGCCGACGACTTAAAAATGTTCCGTGGAAACGAGGAAACGGCACAACTGCTTTTTATCACGGAATCCTATATCGGCAGACCTCTGACCGCAGGCGAGATGAAATCCATTTTATATTTTAAGGACTGCCTGCACTTTTCCGATGATTTGATAGACTATCTCCTCCAGTATTGTGTGGACCGCGGAAAGAAAGACTTTAAATACATAGAAGCGGTCGCGTTAAACTGGGCCAAGTCCGGCGTTACCACTCCCAAACAGGCCGAGAAATTTGCATCCAGATATGACAAGTCCGTATATACTATTATGAAAGAACTGGGCAAAAACGGTTCTCCCACTTCAAAGGAACTGGAATACATAAGCCGTTGGGTAAAGGACTACGGATTTGCACCGGATATTATTTCCGAGGCCTGCGAACGGACCGTCATGGCAACGGACAGCCACCGTTTTGAATATGCGGAAGGTATTTTAAGCAACTGGAAAAAAGAAAATGTCCAGCGCAAGTCAGATATACAGCGTATTGACGACTTATACCAGAAACGCAGGCAGCAAAAGACAACTGCCTCCGTTTCCGCAGGTAACCGCTTTAACCAGTTTTCCCAACGAAATTATGACTTTGAAGAACTGGAAGCAAAATTACTCAGCAAATAAAGGAGCGCAACGTGAATCTGACAAATTCCCAGTATGATGCCATACAGCGGGATTATGATGCCGCACAACTGAAAAACCAGCGCATACTGGCTATGCGACAGGCAGAGGTTTCTGCCCGATGCCCTTCCTATGCTGCTGCAGCAGCCGATGTTTCCTCTTTATCCGTGGAGTATGGCAGGCGCGTGCTTGCAGACGAACCGGGAGCAATGGAAGAATATCGCAATGCCCTTTCGCAGCTTTCCCAAAGAAAAACCGAGCTCCTTGCCGGGGCAGGATTTCCTGCCGATTATCTGGAGCCGCTTTTTGACTGTCCGGACTGTAAAGATACCGGCTACATTGACGGCAGGCGCTGCCACTGCTTTGAGCAGAAGGTTATAAATCTTCTTTACACGCAAAGTAACCTGGAAGGCCTTCTTGCCACCGAAAACTTTTCCTCCCTTTCCTATGAGTATTATAAGGGAGAGGATTTACAGAATTTTAAAAAGGCAGTGGAAAGCAGCATTTCTTTTATCAAGGGCTTTTCCTCCTCCTACCAGAATCTTCTCTTTTATGGGGAAGTAGGCACCGGAAAAACTTTTCTTTCCAACTGTATTGCAGGAGAACTCCTCGGGCAGGGATATTCCGTCATTTATTTTTCTTCTTCCGCCCTTTTCGGCCTGCTTTCAAAGTATTCTTTTGACGCGGGCGCCAAAGAAATGCTTTACAAGACTTATGATGACCTGTACAATTGTGATTTGGTAATTGTAGACGATTTGGGAACCGAAATGTCCAACAGTTTTACCAATTCCCAGTTTTTTTCTTTTATGAACGAACGGCACCTGCGAAGGAAGCCTGTTATCATCAGCACCAACTTGAGTCTGGAAGAATTGAAAAACCGCTATTCCGAGCGTATTGTTTCCAGATTGACAAGCAGTTTTACATTCCGTAAAATTACCGGACCGGATATCCGTCTGTGTAAAAATATATAACCAATCAGTACCTACGTAGAAAGTGAGGATTTTATTTCATGGGAAACCGAGAAGAAAAGCGCAATCTGGAGACCATTCCTGTCGGAAGCCTTGGCATGATTGCCCTGGAGGGCTGCCGCCCGCTGGGTGAAAAAATTGATAAATATCTTGTCAGGTGGCGGACAGAACGGGAGAGCGAGCATAAAGACAGCCTTGCTTTTTCCGGTTATCAGCGTCCTTCCTATCTTTTACAGGCAAAGGTTCCCCGTTTCGGTTCCGGCGAAGCAAAGGGCATGATTCTGGAATCCGTCCGGGGTACGGACCTCTATCTTCTTGTGGATGTGGCAAATTACAGCCTGACTTATTCCCTCTGCGGCCATGAGAACCATATGTCCCCCGACGACCACTATCAGGATTTAAAGCGCATTATTGCGGCAGTTGGCGGAAAAGCCAGAAGAATTACCGTAATCATGCCGTTCTTATATGAAAGCAGGCAGCATAAGCGTACTGCCAGGGAGTCCTTAGACTGTGCGCTTGCCCTTCAGGAACTGGTCCGCATGGGAGTTGACAATATTATTACCTTTGACGCGCACGACCCCCGCGTCCAGAACGCCATCCCCCTGCACGGTTTTGAAACCGTACAGCCTGCATACCAGTTTATCAAGGGACTTTTACGCAACGAAAAAGAGTTGCAGATTGATTCCGACCACATGATGGTTATCAGCCCTGACGAAGGCGGCATGAACCGTGCCATTTATATTGCAAACGTTCTTGGTCTTGACATGGGTATGTTTTACAAGCGCCGCGACTATACGCGGATTGTCAACGGCCGCAACCCCATTGTCGCACATGAATTTCTGGGGACAAGCGTGGAAGGAAAAGATGTGATTATCATTGACGACATGATTTCCTCCGGGGAAAGCGTACTGGAAGTCGCTGCCGAACTGAAAGAAAGAAAAGCAAATAAAATATTTGTCTTTGCAACCTTCGGACTTTTTACCAGCGGGCTTGAACGGTTTGACAAGGCGCACGAAAACGGCATCCTTTCCAAGGTCTTAACCACGAACCTGATATACCAGACTCCCGAACTTTTAAGCCGCGAGTGGTATATCAACTGTGACATGAGCAAGTATATCGCCTATATCATAGACACCTTAAACCACGATTCTTCCATCAGCGACCTGCTGAATCCCAATGAAAGAATCCAGAGTATTGTTTCCCAGTATAAAGAAGAGGTTCAAAGCAGAACCTGATTGGCGCGCCGCCAGTTGAAATGGAATGGCAGGCCAGATTGTTAACCATTTATTTTTATAGGTTGACAATCTGGCTTTTTCATTGTATACTCTCATTACATTTTAATGAGAAAGGAATCCGCCATGGAAAAAAACACAAGAAAACTCCCGATTAAATCTTTAACGCTTATCGGCCTGATGACTGCTGTTATCTGTATTATCAGCCCTTTTTCCCTCTATCTCGCCGTCAGCCCCGTTCCCGTTACACTGGGCATTTTCGCCATTTACCTTGCCCTCTTTACGCTGGGCATGAAAAAAGGCCTTATCAGCTGCCTTATGTACATACTGACAGGCCTTGTGGGGCTTCCGGTTTTTTCCGGTTTTTCCGGGGGGCCCGCAAAGCTGTTCGGCCCCACCGGTGGATACATAATCGGATATCTTTTTCTGGCGGTCATTGCCGGTTACTTCATTGACAAATGGCCGTCCAAATGGTTTTACTGCCTTTTAGGAATGATTTTGGGGACTATAGTCTGCTACTTTTTCGGCACCGTCTGGCTTGCCTTCCAGATGCATCTGTCCTTTGTTAATGCACTGGCTCTCGGCGTACTGCCTTATATTCCCGCAGACCTTGCCAAAATGGCAATTGCGCTTCTCATCGGCATACCGCTCCGAAAAGGACTTGAGCGGGCGCATTTGCTGTAAGAAGCCCTTTATTTTCCGGATATGACAATCTTATCCACGGCTATATAGGGAAGTACCATGCCGCCGTCTTCCACAGTCTCGCTTGACACCGCCACAATATTTTGCAGCATTTCGGACAGATTGCCGCTTATCATGACCTCGCTGACAGCGCCTTTTATCTTTCCGTCCTCAATGAGAAAGCTGTTCTTGGCGCTGCCTGAAAAATCGCCGTTGGTACCCGGGTTTCCTCCCGAAAAACGTCCTACCACAATGCCTTTTTTAATTTGCCTGATGATATCGTCGTAAGAGGCGTCCCCGCCTTCCACCACAAATGAATAAGAGCTGTTTTTTGCCCTTTCATAACCGGATTTATTGGCAACATACAAAGACAGCATATAGGACAAAAGCACACCGTCCTTGATGATATCATAGTTTTCGGACTTAAAGCCATCGTTGGTAAAGCGTTCACCGCAGCAGATTCTGGAATCACCGGGCGCTATGGAAACCGTCAGTTTTTCATCCGCCACCTTCTGATTCAGCTTATCAAGCCAGATGCTGGTCTTATCCAGAATAACCGAATCCGATGCAAAATTGTAAAGGGCGCTGGAAAGCAGGGATGCGAGGGCGCCCGGCGTCAGAACTGCCACCCCTTCCCACTTTCCGCTAAAAGGCACCGTAGCAAGCTGTGCTTCCGCATCGCTTAACTCCCTTTCCACACTTCCCAATTCTATAAAAGGGATATCCAGTTTATCGGTCTTCGCATCACAGCCAAAGAAAGAGGTTGTCTGTTCCCCCTCATGTGCGGAAAACATGATGCTGAGATTGTATGCGCCCGCAAAGACTTCAAATTCCGCCCCTTTGGTGTTCTGGTAAAGCGTATGGCTTTTTTCGTGCGATACAATAAGCTGTTCCACGATAATCTTCGGATGCCGTATACGGATTTCTTCCATAAGCTCCTTTGTCCTCTCAAAAAGTCCGTCCACGTCCGGCTCATAACAGCCTTCCCGGAAGCATTCCGGCTCCTGCCCGGGCGCAAAATCATATGCCTCATCCGCAATGCCTGATTCCGCCGTTTTTAAACAGACCCCTATAGTCTCGTCAATAGCCTCTTTATCCAGCTTATTGGTAACGGCAGAACCTTTCTTGTTATCTTTATAGGCCGTTACTGACAGCGAATTGTCATACAGCGTCCTGAACAGGGAAAATTCCCCGCCATCCACATTAAATTCATGTGTTTCCGTCATCGTTACCTTATATTGTGCCTTTTGTGCGCCCAAGCGTTCCAGCGCGTCTTTTGTTCTTTGTGCAATTACCCTGATATCTTCCATCCTTAACGACCTCCTATCATGACTTTACAGCGAAGAGCAGGACCACCCATACCGACAGGCATAGGCTGTTTCTTGCCACAGAATCCCGAACTTGTCCAGATAACCTCATCGGAAACCATGTCCACGGTCTTTAACATCTCAAATGCCACTCCTGAGATGGTGCTGTCCAAAACAGCGCGTCCCAGTTTGCCGTTTTTAATCTCATACCCCATACACACGCCAAACATAAATTCTCCGGTCATATCCGCCTGCCCGTTATTGGAATTTGTAAAGTAATAGCCATCCTCCACCGAAGCAATCATATCTTCCAGTTTGTCTTTTCCCGGAAGTACGGCAGTATTTCTCATGCGGATTAACGGCTCGTCCGAAAAGCTGTACGCACGCGCATTTCCCTGCGGTTTTACGCCAAAATGCTCCGCGCTTTCCCTGTTGTTCATATATCCTTCCAAAATACCGTCTTTAATAAGCACCGCGTCTTCTGCCGGAGTGCCTTCATCATCTACATAGACGGGAAGCGGCGTATTTTTGCCAAATGCCGTATGGGCAAAATCAATCAGACTTACCTTTTCGGATGCCACCTGCTTATGCAGGGACGGACCCGCCACAGAACCGCCGAGCACCAAATCCGCCTCCACGGTATGGCCTACCGCTTCATGCGCCAGCATACCGGGCAGGATGCCGCCAAGCACCACGGTTTTATACCCTGCTTCCGGATAGATGCCTTCGCGTTTTTGCATCAGTTTTTCATACAGGCTGTCAATTTTCGGATACAGCCGGGACGGCTCCTTAAATACATCCTCGAAATTACCGAATCCGCCCATCACATCAAAGAGTTCCACCGGCGCCCCTGCACCTGTTTCACTGTTTAAAAATACATAAATGTAGTTTCTCGGCATCACTACATGTCCGTCATAACCATCCGATGTGCAGATGCGTTTCTCCATGGAATCCGCCGACAAAATGACAGTCCTGCTGGAAAGTTTCGGATACTTGTCCAGAATATAAGCATCCATCTCTTTCACAAACTCTATGTACCGCTTCTGCTCCGTGTCCATTATCTCTTTTCCTGACGGAAAATTCCCCTGACCAACGGAAGGAAACATGCCCTTTCCCTTTTGTACATGCCTGTCCATAAACATTGCATTTTCCGTTGCCGCCTTCAGTACGGTTTCAGCTGCCATACCGGAACACTCTGCCATGGATGAAAAACCGTATACCCCGTTTTTGCATACCCTTGCATTGACGCCCGCAGTTTCCACCCTCACATTGCCCGTCAGGTTGCCCTGCACCAGAACAACCTGCCTCTGCCGGTTTTCCTGCGCCCGCAGCTCCGTGTGTACACCGGTGGCAAAAAGCCCTTTCTTACCGGAAATAAAATCCTCCAACATATTAAAATCCTCCTTACCTGTAGTCTGTGTTTCTATATTTTTCTTGACATATTCTTCTTTTCCTTTATAATTAACTCTCGTAACAGCGGTGAGTTCGAGACCTTCCTCACCTACCCGTCCTGCGGACGGCAAAAAAACAAAACTAAAGGAGAAAAGAATATGAAAAACAAAAAAGTACTGTTTCTGTCGCAGGCAGCCATGATTGCTGCCCTCTATGTCGTGTTGACTTTTGTTGCCAACGCTTTCGGACTGGCCTCCGGCGCCATACAGGTGCGCCTTTCGGAGATGCTCGCCATCCTTCCCTTTTTTACCCCTGCCGCCATACCCGGCCTGTATATCGGCTGTATGCTTTCCAATCTGTTAACCGGCGGATGCCTGCTTGATATTGTAATCGGCAGCCTTGCTTCCCTTATCGGCGCTGTCGGCGCATACCTTGTACGCAAAAAGAAATGGCTGGTTCCCCTGCCCACCATCCTCGCCAATGCCGTCATCGTTCCATTTGTGCTGATTTACGGCTACGGACTGGTGGACGCGTGGTGGTATCTGGTACTGACGGTTGGAGCCGGTGAAGTGATTTCCTGCGGCGTCCTTGGCATGATACTCTTATTGGCCCTGCAAAAGAATGCCGCACGGATTTTTAAAACCGCATAAACAGATTTAATTATGCAGGCTGATATCCCCGCTGACTGAAGATACATGTATGCCGGATGTCTTCTGCTTATCCATATCGCTCCCTGTCCATGCCACAACATGGTTCTCACCCTGCGCGCTGGTCCGGGTATGCTCTAAATGAGTTACAATATCGCCGCTGACAGTTGTTGCTTCCAATCCAAAGCAGCTGTCTGCGGCAATTTTTACATCAATATCCCCACTTGTGGTGAAAATCTCCGCCTGCCCGCCGACAGTCCTGAAACCGGCACAGATATCACCGCTGGCGCTGCCGATTTTTGTCCCGGCATCCAGTTCTTTTATGTCCATATCTCCGCTCTGTGTCTCAGCGTGCATACAGCCCGTTCCTCTTTCCACACAGATGTCGCCGCTGTGTGTAAAAAACTGCCTGTCACCCCATGCTTCTTCCACATCGACGTCACCGCTTTCGCTCTCCACCAGAATATGCTCCGCCCTCATATTTTTGATGGAGATATCTCCGCTATGCGTTTTTATCTGTAGATTCTGCACGCTCCATGCCGAATCAAACACAATATCCCCGCTCCCGCTTTCCGCATATATCTGCCCCCGAAAACCCTCCGGCACATACAACTCTGTTTTACATGACTTCCCTATGTAAATACCCCTGTTAAACCAAAAATGGTGTTTTTCTTCTGACGTTTCAATGCACAGGGTATCCTCCCCCCGCTTCTCCACCTTTGCGTTTACGTCACTTCCATATTCCTTTATCACCAGTTCGGTTTCCTCTGTATGAAAAAAACAGATGTCGTGCGAACTGCTTCTCACCCAGATTGTCTTTATTCCATCCAATGCAAATTTGCCTGTATGCAAAACTTCATCACCGCCAAACCACATTTCACATTCCCCCTTTCTTCTGCTGCTTCTTCCACTTTCTATGGCGGCTCAGCGACTTTAGATAGGATACCAGCGAATAATACAGGGGAATTGTAAGGAAAGCAATCCATCCCAGCCAGTTGCCGGTAAAAATGCCCAGTGACAGAAAAAATACCAGCGCCGCCACGGGATAAGCAAAACAACTTGCATTTCTTTTTTTCACAGAACTAATCAGGCTCTCCAGAATCGGAATCCATAAAAGCAGCAGCCAGCCCGGATGCCATGCCTGATAGACAATTCCAATCGCCAGATACGCAATGCAGATAAAAAGCGCTACCGGAAAGCGGCGTCTGGGTTCTGCCGCCCAGCCCTGCTGCGGATAAATTTCCTCACCGTTCTCTATAATGTGGATGCCGTCCCAGCCGCTTCTATACCCGGCGCCGCCCATTTCCCTGCCATGAGCTCCGTTCCAGTCCACATGCACCTGCTCTCCATCCTTTGAAATATGGATACCTTCTTTTCCTATATAAATGTGTGCATTCTCTCCCTCTTTTTCCGCATACTCCCATTCCTTATTTTCCGTTTCTGTTTCCGGATTCCATGCATTCTCTTCCGGCATGGGAATTTCATCCTCTGTCCGAAGCAATTCATCTAAGGATACACCGTACAGCCTTGCCAGTAATATCAGATTGTCCGTATCCGGCGACGCTTCGGCGCGCTCCCATTTGCTGACCGCCTGTCGGCTTATGCCCAGTTTTTCCGCCAGTGCTTCCTGCGAAAGATTGTTCTGCTTTCGCAGGTTCACCAAACGATTTGCAATCTCTATATTCATATATGCTCCCATCTGCGTTTCCCACGCATTTTCTTTTGCAGCTCTGCAATGTCCAGTATAGGGAAACCACACCGGTTGCGCTATACATTCTGGTTTTCAATTCCCGCATTCGGAGGGCAACTATTGGTTGCATGGGCCATTTTACCGGATATAAGTGATAAAACAGTTGCCGTTTTCCTCCAGCCATTTGGCGGAATCATTCATGCCGGCTTTTTCAATCACACCCTTCTGCGGATTTAGCAATACAATATTATACTCGTTAAAACCGATAATCAGCACAGCGCTTCCATCTTCCAGATAGGCAAGGACAGGGATATCCTGATTCACATAATACAGAATCATATCCAAAGAACATCCTTTCAAATCCAGAATCCGTGTATTTTCCAAACTGCTTTCCAGGATGGAATGCACGGTTTCTCCCTTTGAAAGCATATATGCGGAATTTCGGATTACCCCCTCGTACTTCAGCATGACGTCCAGGCACACGGCCAGGCTGTCCCTTTCTTCTGAAACGGAGGCCGCTTCAATCGCCATAATCTGGTTTCTGCTGACACGGTTGCCCCGCATCCACACATAATCGCCCTCATCATTCATGACAACCCCCGATTTTGCGTCTGCCAGCATTACCGCCTTTGCCGGGTCCCCGAATATTCCTTCCACTCCCAGCGGTCCATATACATAATATCTTTCTGTGGGAGATTCCCCCGCAAGGGTAAGCATTCTTCCGCCTTCATACAGGACCTCTTTGGGGGTAAGCACTTGTATGGTTTTGGCATCTATCGTCTTTTTCAATGCTATCTGCACATATTTGCCGTAATTTTCCGTAATTACGGTCTTGATGGTATTTTTTCCGGAAGATGTTTCGTTGCTGTCCATAATATAATCCTGCGACGTTTCCGAATAACTGCCGTCCGGCAGCTTCACCAGTCTGTCCAGATTAATCTGGTTAGACTGCATGCTGCATCCGCTGATGTAAATGTCCTCCTGTCTGTATGTCTTCAGCAGTTTTCCCTGGGCGTCCTGAATATAAACCGCATACATGGGAAACGTCGTCCTCCCCGCACTGTCCGTCAATAAATCCTCCTTGTGCGCCAGCCCGTATACCAAATCCTCCCCCATAAAGCCAAGCGGCATAATATAGTCATCTGCACCTGCGCGAATAGATATTTTATCACGGCTTCCCAGATTCATCAGAATCAACTCTTCCGTTTCATACAGTCCGCCCCCGGCCTGCCATACCACCATCTTATTGTTGGCCGACACCTGCATACTGTCGTCATCCTGCACTTCAATAATGCGGCTGTAAGTTTTTTCACTCAGGTTTACCTCATACACAGCGTTTTCCAGTTTAAAATAGAGAAAGTTTTCCCTGCTGAGGTAGAGAAGAGGTTCCAGTTCCGCCTTTAAAATCTGGTATGTCTTGTCATAAGGGATATAAAGGGCTTCTTCTATGGTATTCCTTGCACTGTCATAATAATAAAGCTGAATGCCGACTTCCCCTTCGTGCCGTCCCCTGTTCATATATCCGTATACCACAAACTGCATATTGCCGCCTTCGTCAATATTCAGTATTTTCATACCATGCTGGTTATACAAGGTTCTTGCATCCGCATTATCCTTATCATAAAATCCAAAAACCACTGCCATTTTATTGGTAGTCACATTATAACTGTATATCCTGTTCTGGATTTCAAATGCAACCACATTGCCGTCTTCACTTTCCTTGATAGGCAGGTTTTCATCCTCAATCCCCAGAACTATCTTATCATTGACATAGATGTCGCCCTTCTCATTCAAAAGGCTGTTCATAGTGCGGCAATAGTCCAGCAGATATGTCCTGTCAGCAGTATAACGCAGCCTGTAGTATTCTTCCACGTAAAAATAATTGGTATCATTATTGTTTGGAGCCGCAACAATATAATGTGCCGTAACGCTTGCAGTCTGTGACGCCAGCTCCGTAACATTGAAAACCGGTTCCGTGATTCTGGTAACGGCCAGATTTCCCCATGAAACCTGATTCAGGCTGCAATGAATATCCACTTTGTGCAATGTGGAATTGTCCCCTTCGGCATTTGTTTCCATGTATTTTGCCAGGTCTTTTGCCTCTTCCTTGTCAAATGTCTTTTCATGGAAGGACATGGCAAATTGCAGCTTTTCTGCCAGGTGATATCCTTTATCCCATACAATTCTGGTATAATACCGGATGGTTTCCCCTCCCTCCGCTTCCAGCAGCAATACCAGCATATACTCCGTGTTTTCGTCTATCAAATCCTTTACCGTTATCTTTCCTGTAAGCACACCTGCCTTTTCTTCATATTCCGACACCCGGGTATTTTCAATCAGGCGCTCCCCGTCTATGCTTCTTACCTCAAAGGTAATTCCGTTAACATGCTGCCCATAGGTCTCTATCGTAAATTCCGTGGAACGGCCTTCATTCAATGCAGTTACCGTATCACGCATATATGCCGGAGCCATGGGATTGGCATAGCCATGCAATTCATTGTACTTCACGCCGTCGTTTCCCATAAAAATAACCGGAAATGCTGCCGGAGCCATCTCCACTGTCATGTCATTGTTTCCTTTATTGATAACCCGGCTGATAATCACCAACGCGGCAAAAAAGGTCAGTCCGAAGACGATTCCCTTTATAATTGCTTTTTTCATTCTGCCCTCTCCTCCAAAAGCTTTTGCAGGGTTGTTTCCACGTGCAGGAATCTTGTTGTTTCACAAATACCGGCTTTCTTTGGGCGCATACCCTCTTTTTTCACGGCGCGAATTAACAAGTTCTTTGGTGTATTATCCATATCTATAAATTCCAGTATTTGCGTCTCATAACCCATTTCTTCCAGAAGATTGGCCCTTACTGCATCGGTAATCAATGCAGATAACCGCTCTTTTATTAAACCGTACTTTAATATATTTGCCAGTTGACTGCATGCAATCTGTCTGTTTACTTCGTGCTGGCAGCACGGCACCGCCAAAATTACCCTCGCTCCCCACTTCACCGCTTTTTCAAGTGCATAATCCGTTGCCGTGTCACATGCGTGAAGCGTTACCACCAAGTCCACTGTTTCCGCTCCGGCAAAGGTACTGATATCCCCCTTCTCAAACCGGAGATGGTCATAATGATACTCTTTTGCAAGGGCATTGCACATATCTATAACATCCTCTTTTAAGTCCAGTCCCGTTACTTCCAGTTCATAGCCCTGCAAAACATGAAGATAATAATACATTGCAAAAGTCAGATACGACTTTCCACATCCAAAATCAATAATTTTTACCGGCCTGTCCGTCGGCAGCTTCTTTACAATATCTTCAATAAATTCCAGATACCTGTTTATCTGGCGGAACTTATCATGTTTTGCCTTAACAATCCTGCCGTCAGGAGTCTGTACCCCCAGACCGACCAGAAAATCCACCGGCTTTCCTTCTTCTAAAATATATTGTTTGGTGCGGTTGTGACAAAGCACATCCTGTCTTTTAGCCTCATCCCCTCCGTCACCTGTCATTCTCCCCTTTTTCTTTATGGTGACCTTTCCCTTTTTACTCACCAATACCGTTACGGTATATTCCAAAGTCGTAAGTTCTGCCTGCCGGAATTGCCCCTCTAAATAGCATAACAATCGTTTTTTTATTTCTTCCGCCCCGTGGTTACTGTGAAAAACTTTGTTTTCCCGGTACAAAGTTTCCTGAAACATAAGCATGTCCTTTAGCAGTACCGGCCGTATCTTTACTTTGCTTCCTTTGGTTTTGTCTGCCGGGTTACTGATTATCACCTGACAGAGTTTATCATCTATTATGGCGTCTAACAGCCTTTTTAACTCTTCCATACCGGTTTTCCTCATAATGATATAGTCATAGCCGCCGGACCCTATCCCTTGTGGCCAGGGTTTTTGGCACTATGACTATATTTTAATGGCTTTATCACAAAACCTCAACTAAAATTTTAAGAAACCTCTTCGTCCTCCGTGTCTTCTTTTGTAGATTTCATAAAAAAGGATAATCTGGACCATGTTCTCTATCCATCCCCACAGCTCTTCCGATGTCTGGACATTGCCGTTTTCTTCTTCCTCCTGTTTTAATATGACGACAACCGACTGCGCCAGCCTGTATAACTGCCACTTATCAGGAAATTCATCATATAGCAGGCTTCCTTCATAATCCATTGTATCCACAACTTCCACAACCCGTTTCTGTAATTTCTTGGCCTGCATCGGATACATCTGTTGGAGATATTCCAAATCACGCAGAACACTGTCTTCCTCCTGCATAAAATACGGTGTGGAATAGGCCATGTAAAAAGGCAGAATCCTGTGCTGAAAATCCATGCTCTACCCTTCACTTTCCCTTTTTCTTAACATATGCATTCCGCGCATTCACTGCCACTTTTTTGCCTCTTTTAAATCCATTGCGCTGCATTCCGTTTCGGAATAACGGGCTTTTTCATAGATTTGCGCAAGAGGGAGCGCTTCAAACTCCCCGCAGCATTCCCTTGCCGTTTTGCTTGGTTTTATGCAAGCCTCTTTTTTCATTCTTTTCCTGTATATTCTTCTGATATGTTCCCTGTTGGAAAACAGCAAAAACGGGTTTTTAAATTTTTTCAGTGACACCCTTCTCTCCACTTCACAGTTTTCTCTCTCATCCGGCTGGCTTTCTACCATCAGTTCAAACTTTTTCCTCCTTCTGGCAAAGGCTTTCCTGATAAAACGGAGAATATGCCTGAAAGCAGTCACCACAGCGGCTATTATAAGCAATGCAACAAGAAAAAATCCTATTTTTTCCACCACTTCCCAAAACCAGAAGCTTTTCCCCGGCAGAAAGGCTTCCCCCGCCGGCGCTTCCTGCAATATCTCCTCCGCCAATTCTTCCGTCACCGGTCCTTCCTCGCCGCCCCCTGCATTTCTCAGAAGAAAAGACAGAATATGAAACAGAACCTTTTTTACAAAATCTATAATTTTGTTTATTATGGAAACATTTCCCGCAACCAGCAATAAAATTCCACATGTTATTGTATATGGAACCGTCATCTTCATACCTGTTACAAACATTTTTCTAACAGGTATATATCCGGCTGAACTTTCATTGACTTTAATAAAATGCAGGTATTGCACCGTATAGCTGTAGACAAAATAAAGACAGAAGTAAATTACACCCAGAAGGATGTAGTATGGCTCCCTGCCGCCTTCTCCCTGTGTATGCAGCACAATCATCATAACAAACAACATCCCTGTCGCCACCATGGGCGGAATCACCTTATCCTGCCAGCTTTTTGTGTTCATGCGCAGATAAATGGAGTAAACGGTAAACGCCGCCACAAACGCACCGGACAATCCCCACACAAGAATACCGGATGCAGGCAGAAGCAGCAATACTGTGCCTAAAAGCAGATGACAGCCGATAAACGCAGAAAAACTCCAGTCTTTTCGCCGAATGAGATAAAGCAGAAACGGATATAAGCTGAGTACGCACCATCTTGCCATATGAAAACTGCTTTCCCCGGAGAGAATCATCAGCGTAAGCGCCACGGAAAACAAAATCCAGGCATTCATTTGAGCGGTCAAAAATGTCTTGAAGCCTTCTATCTTTCCCAGATTCATGTCATTCCCTCACTTTCCGACAGGTATTACCCGGATATTTTTTTTCAGTTCCTGCGGCAGCACGGGGGAGTCCTTCTCCGATACCGGGAAAAACCACACAAAATCTTTTCCCTGTGCATTGTACTCTGTCAACAGCCCGACAAACTCCTCATAGGCATTTGGCGCCACAAAAAGGGTCATGCTTCCCGCCCCTTCCTTCCACAATTTTTCCCTAAAACACCCCCCGAAGGAATAGGTTTCTTTATCGGCGTCAATTCTGGCAAGACTCCGGTTAATCTGCTCCATCTGCGCATAACCTGCCCCGGAAGATACCTGCATGTATGTCCCGTCCAGAACATCCCTGCCGTTACAACAGCACTCTACAGCCATGCCCTGCTTTAAAAAATACTCCGCCGCCCCGGCTGCTATCCTGATAGATGCCTCCACGGCCTCTTCTTTCTTTAGAATACCCGTATCTTCTATATTGAGAAAGATTCTGATAGACTTTAAGGCTGTATAATTCCTCTCGTTTACCATCAAATCCTCCATACGGGCCGTCGCTTTCCAGTTGACTGTACGGATATCATCATACGGCTGGTATTCCCGGATGCCCCTGTACTCAAAGGGGTCTTCCAAAAGATGCCTTTTGGCCAGTACTTCTCCGTTTAACTGTCTGAGGGAAAGCATAAATTCACGGCTCTTAAAAGGCTTGGGATAAACATAAATATACTGGTTTGCCTCCCTGCTCTCCAGAAGTTCACAGGAAAGGAACAAATCCGCACCCACCAAATCAATACCGTTTATCTTGTAATATCCTCTCTTTTTTCCTGTAAATTGCAGGGTACGGGTGATTTTTTCCCCTCCCCCGACATCGAAGACATCATTGCGGTAAAAATAATCCGTCACCCGTGAACCTTGTATATCTGTAAACTCAAGGTTTCTGGATGTCTGAAATTTCACTTTCAACATGGGGAGCGGCAGCTTCTTTCTGTTTTCTATCACTTCATACAGCCTGCTTTCTTCTCCCTCGAACAAACTTGTCTTCTGAAACTGCAATGTCACGTACAGGCTTTTATTCCATCTCCTGCGGTAAAGCTGCTGCTGCAGGTAATATAGAAAAAAAGCCAGTATGCCGATTCCGATTATTCTCATACCGTAAAATCCTCTGTAGGAACAGTCACTTTCTGCAGAATATCCGCAACAATTGTCCGGTTTTCTTTTCCGTTTCCAAAACTTTCGTTTGTGAGGATGCGGTGGGCCAATACCGGTACCGCAACTGCCTTTACATCATCCGGAATCGCATAATTGCGCCCTTTTATACAGGCATAGGCTTTGACAGCCCTCAGCAGCGCCAGCAGCCCTCTGGGACTGACCCCCATCAGGACATTGTCCCGCTCCCCGGTCGCCATTACAATATCCGTCATATATTCCTGAATGCATTCATGTACATAGACATTTGCGGCTTCTTCTTTTGCCGCCTGCAGTTCTTCCTTTGACAGTACCGGCTCAACCGTATCCAAAGGCTCCTCCTTCATATATCGTTTCAATATGGAAAGTTCCTCCTGACGGCTCGGCAGACCCATGGACAGCTGCATCATAAAACGGTCAAGCTGTGCCTCGGGCAGGGGAAAAGTGCCTGCTGTTTCCACCGGATTCTGCGTTGCAATAACAAAAAACGGACTTTTCAAAGGGTATGTTGTCCCGTCGATTGTTACCTGCCTTTCTTCCATGCATTCCAGCAGCCCCGCCTGCGTCCTTGGAGTTGCGCGGTTAACCTCATCTGCCAGAAGCACATTGGTAAACACGGGTCCCCGGCGTAGCACAAACTCATTTTTCTGCCTGTCATAAATATTCAGCCCGGTCAAATCACTTGGCAGCAAATCAGGCGTAAACTGTATCCTTGAAAACCCCGCCGAAATAGATTTTGCCAGTGTTTTTGCAATCTTTGTCTTGCCTGTTCCGGGTACATCTTCCAACAGGACATGTCCCTCCGCAAACAATGCCGTTAACAAAAGCGTCGCCGTTTCTTCCCGCCCGACAATTACCTTGCTGATATTTTCAAATACCCTGTCCGCTGCTTTTTTTCCCTGATTTTCCATCTCCATACCCATGCCTTTCATGCTTTTCTTTCAACCTTCCGTCCCGGTTTGCCTGAAAACAAAGAAATGCCCCAGACAGACTCTGTCTGTCCGAAGCATTCCTCAGTATTTTACTTTAATACGGATATCCGGGCAATCGCACGCAGCAAAGCGGTCTGGGCACGCGCCATATCTGTTTCTGACGTGTGGTTCCTGATACGCTCCTCCGCACGCTGCCTTGCAGCCTCTGCACGATGTAAATCTATCTCTGTGGGCCACTCAACGATTTCCGCCAATATGGTGACACCATCCGGCAGGATTTCCGCAAAACCGGCATGAAGCGCCGCTTCCTTCTTTTCGTTTTCCTCCGTGATAGTCAGGATACCCGGTTTTACAATTACTGTCATGGGAATATGTCCCGGCAGTACGCCGATTTCCCCTTCAGTAGTGTTAAACTCCACCATCTCAATATTCTTTTCATAAAATACCCTGTCGGGAGTAATAATCCGTAATTTAAACTCTTCCATGGCTACCTCTTATTTGACTTTTGCCAGCACGTCATCAATACTTCCCACGTTCAGGAAATAGCTTTCAGGAATGTCATCATGTTTTCCGTCAAGAATCTCCCTGAAACCTCTGATTGTCTCGGAAACAGGTACATATTTTCCTTCCAGTCCGGTAAACTGTCCTGCAACAAAGAACGGCTGGGACAAGAATCTTTGTACCTTTCTGGCACGGGAAACCACCAGCTTATCCTCCTCGGACAACTCATCCATACCCAAAATTGCGATGATATCCTGCAATTCTTTATACCGCTGCAAAATCTCCTGTACGCCACGCGCTACCGCGTAATGCTCTTCTCCCACAATCCTGGGGTCCAGAATACGGGAAGTGGATTCCAGCGGGTCCACTGCCGGATAAATACCCAGTTCCACAATGGAACGGGAAAGCACCGTCGTGGCATCCAGATGGGCAAATGTTGTTGCGGGCGCCGGGTCCGTCAGGTCATCCGCCGGCACATATACTGCCTGAACAGAAGTGATGGAACCATTTTTGGTGGAAGTGATACGCTCCTGCAGCGCACCCATTTCCGTCTGCAGCGTGGGCTGGTAACCTACTGCTGACGGCATACGTCCAAGCAAAGCGGAAACTTCAGAGCCTGCCTGTGTAAAACGGAAAATATTGTCGATAAACAGCAATACATCCTTTCCGCCCTTATCCCTGAAATACTCTGCCATGGTAAGACCGGTAAGGCCAACCCTCATACGCGCTCCGGGCGGCTCGTTCATCTGTCCGAACACCATGGTGGTCTTGTCAATAACTCCTGATTCCGTCATTTCATGGTACAAATCATTGCCTTCACGGGTACGTTCGCCTACACCGGTAAAAACGGAATAGCCGCCGTGCTCCGTTGCAATATTTCTGATAAGTTCCTGAATAAGCACTGTCTTACCTACGCCTGCGCCTCCGAAAAGACCGATTTTACCACCCTTCTGATAGGGACACAGCAAATCCACTACTTTGATTCCTGTTTCCAGAAGCTCCGTCTGTGTAGACTGCTCTGAAAACTCCGGAGCCGGTCTGTGAATCGGCTCATACGATACATTTTCAGGCGCCGGTTTATTGTCTATGGGATTTCCCAAAACATTGAATATACGTCCCAGGGTATTTTCCCCAACGGGTACGGAAATCGGCGCGCCTGTCGCATTCGCTTCCATTCCCCGGACAAGTCCGTCCGTGGTTCCCATGGCAATACATCTTACCGTGTCATCACCCAGATGCTGCGCAACTTCCACCGTCAGGCTTCCCCCGTCTTTTAACGGCACCAAAATTGCCTCATTAATCTCGGGAAGATGACCTTCATCGAAACGAATATCCAAAACCGCACCGATTATCTGGGTAATCTTACCTTTATTTACTCCTGCCATCTTGTTGTCCTTTCTTTCCTTTAAGATATTGCACCCGCACCTGCAATGATTTCCGTCAGTTCCTGTGTAATGGAGCCCTGACGCGCCCTGTTATACATTAATGTCAAATCCTCAATCATCTCTTCTGCATTGCTGGTTGCTGAGTCCATCGCCTGCATTCTGGCGCCGTTTTCACTTGCCACGGATTCTACCAGTCCACCGTAAATCAGGCTGGTAACATACTTCGGGATAAGCAGGTTCAGGGCGTCCTCATCCTCCATTTCAAAATTCATGGGGGCGCTGATTTTTTCCTCCGTCCCGTCTTCCTCCCCGGATTCCCCTTCTCTGTCCGGCATCTGTACCGGCAGAAGCTTAAGGAGGGTCGGAATGTGGCTCACTGTGTTCTTAAAATGGGTATATGCCAGATATATTTCACTGATTTCTCCCTTCTCGAAAGAAGAAAGCAGTCTTTTAGCAAGCGCCATTGCATCCGCATAAACCGGTTCCTCCGCTATGTCGGAAGCATCCACGGCAATCTCGTATCCCTGTCTGTCCAAAGCGTCCCTGCCCTTTTTCCCGACTGCATAAATCACGACATCTTCTTTGGCAAATCCGCTTCCCGTCACAAGCTTAACTATATTGGAATTGTAACCGCCGGCAAGCCCCCTGTTGGAAGTCATGACAATTATCGCCTTTTTGCCTGCGCTTTTTCCGTCCAGGTAAGGATGCTTCATGCCAATGGTCCTGTCCAGTATGGAAGTTACCGTTTCATACATACAGTTAAAATAATTCTGTGAACGTTCCGCATTCTGCCTTGCACGCTGCAGTTTGACCGTAGATACCAGTTTCATGGCCTTTGTTATCTGCTGAGTACTCTGTATACTGCCTTTACGGCGTTTAATATCTCGCATGGATGCCATAAATAATCACCCTTCCTATCTGCCAGTTTCAAACTCTGCCTTAAATCCGGTAAGAGCTTTTTTCAAAGACTCCTCCGTCGCTTCGGAAATCACCTTTTCCTCTGCAATTGCCTTCGGAACTTCAGGATATTTTGTATCCAGATATTCAAAGAACTCTTTTTCAAACCGGGTAATATCCGCAACGGGTACGTCCAGCAGATATTTGTTTGTTGCCGCATAAATGATGATTACCTGATATTGTACCGGCATGGGCTGATACTGGGGCTGCTTCAAAATCTCTTTAATCCTCTCGCCCTGTGCCAGCTTTTCTTTGGTATCTGCATCCAGTTCCGAACCAAACTGTGCAAAAGCCGCCAATTCCCTGTACTGCGCAAGTTCCACACGGATGGGCGCTGCTATTTTCTTCATAGCCTTAATCTGGGCCGCACCGCCTACCCTGGATACGGAAAGACCGGCATTTACCGCAGGCCTGAAACCTGCATTGAACATCTCTGTTTCCAGATAAATCTGTCCGTCGGTAATGGAAATGACATTGGTCGGAATATAAGCAGAAACGTCTCCTGCCTGCGTTTCAATAATCGGCAGCGCCGTAAGGGAACCCCCGCCATACTCATCGCTCATCCTGGCCGCACGCTCCAGCAGTCTGGAATGCAGGTAAAATACGTCGCCGGGATATGCTTCACGTCCGGGCGGACGCTTTAACAGCAGGGAAAGTGTACGGTATGCGGCTGCATGTTTACTCAAATCATCATAGATGACCAGCACATCCTCGCCGTTTTCCATCCATTCTTCTCCGATAGCGCATCCCGAATAAGGCGCTATATACTGTAAGGGTGCAAGTTCACTGGCTGTAGCTGCCACAACCGTTGTATACGCAAGCGCGCCGTTTTCTTCCAATGTCTTTACAATGGTTGCCACGGTTGACGCTTTTTGTCCGATTGCGACATAAATGCACTTTACATCCTGTCCCTTCTGGTTAATAATCGTATCAATGGCAATGGCAGTCTTACCTGTCTGCCTGTCTCCGATAATCAATTCACGCTGGCCTCTTCCGATAGGCACCATGGAATCAATGGCCTTTATGCCTGTCTGAAGCGGAGTATCCACAGATTTTCTGGTGATAACTCCGGATGCCACCCTTTCTATTTTTCGGTACTTGCTCGTCTGAACCGGTCCCTTACCGTCAATAGGCTGCCCCAGCGCATTGACTACACGGCCAAGTAAGGCGTCTCCGACCGGCACTTCTACCACCCTGCCGGTTGTCTTTACCACATCGCCCTCATTAATGCTCTTCTGGCTGCCCAAAAGCACGGCGCCCACATTGTCTTCCTCAAGGTTTAAGACCATACCGTACACTTCACCGGGAAATTCCAAAAGTTCGCCCTGCATGGCATTTTCCAGTCCGTGTACACGCGCAATACCGTCCGCCACCTGGATAACCGTACCCACCTCGGATACTTCCATTTCGGCTGCGTATCTTCTTATCTGCTCCTTGATTACGGAACTTATTTCTTCTGGTTTCAAATTCATGGTTCCGTTCGCACCTTTCTTTTAGTGTCTGCATTACTGCAGCTTAATCTGATATAACTGTCTGCCTAAATTTTCCAGCCTGGTTTTAATACTGTTATCCACCACCCTGTCGCCGATGCGGATGACAATACCGCCAATCAAGGCTTCGTCCACTTCAAAATGCATTTCCAAAGAATGATAGGCAGTGGTTTCCAAAAGCCGCTTTTCTACCCGCTCCCGCTGCGCTGCAGAAAGGGGAACCGCCGACTTCACGTAAGCAATTCCAATCCCTTTTCTGGCTTTCATTTTATTTATGAAATAATCCAGCACAAGGGGAAGCTGTCTGTAATGCTCTTTTTTTAACAACAACAGCATAAGTCCTGTCACTTCCCTGCTGACGCGCCCTTCCCATATTGCTTTCAGTACGGCTTCCTTCTCATTTTCAGGAATGCCGGGATGCTGCATCAGTTTTGCAAGTTCGGTATTTTCTGCAAGCACCTGTTTGATTTCACAAACTTCCTTCAGGAGGCTTTCGCCTTTTTCTTCCTCCAAAGCCAGTTCAAACAAAGCCTCGCCGTATACCTCTTCTATCAGCTTAGCCATGTGCTCTCACCCATCTCTCTCAAAGTTTCATCCAAAAGGCTTTCCTGCACGGTTGTGTCGATAGTTCCCGCAACCACCTTGCCTGCCATCATGGACGCAACTGCAATCATTTCTTTCTTTACGTCTTCCGCTGCTTTCTTCTTTTCCAGTTCTGCCTCTACCCTGGCTCTATCCATAATACGGGCCGCCTCTGCTTTGGCATCACTTATAATCTGGCTCTCGCTCATCAAAGCCTTTTTGCGCGCCTCTGCCATGATGCTGTCTGCTTCTTTCTGGATATCGCGGATTTTTTCCTCATATGCCTCTTTCAAGGCTCTCGCTTCCTCCATGTCACTGGCAGCCTGGGAAAGCTCATTCTTAATCTTTTCCGTCCTTCCGGCAAGCATTTTTCTTGCAGGATTAAAGAGAAAATAAGAAAGCGCCCCAAACAGGAACAGGATTGCCACCATCGTCAGACAGGAGTCCGCAATCAACTGCCAGTCCAGATTGAACAGCCGTGTCATGGTTTCGCCCGATGTCAATAAAATCTCCACCCTTTAAGCCTCCTTTCTTTGTTTTCCGATTCTTCCGGAATGGAAGCCCTTACGGAAGTAAAGGTTTTACGAACATCAGAATCAGCGCGGTAACCAGACCATACAGACCTGTTGTCTCGGCAACTGCCTGGCCAAGAAGCATGGTGGATGTGATTTCTGATTTAGCGCCCGGATTGCGTCCTACTGCTGCTGCCGCATGTCCTGCCGCAATACCCTGGCCTACGCCGGGTCCGATACCGGCGATAAGGGCAAGACCCGCACCGATTGCAGAACATCCTCTGATAAAATTCTCGTTAAATTCCATGTTGATTTCCTCCTTAAATTAAAATCTGATTTAATTGATAAAACTGCTATGAATCTGAATCTCCGATGGCGTTGGTAATATACGTCATCGTCAGCATACAGAATACATAAGTCTGAATCGCTCCCGAAAAAATATCGAGATAAACATGTAAAAATGCCGGCCAGATAAGCGCCAGTTTACCTATCAGCCCGTATACCAGTGCCATCATAACCACTCCGGACAGCACATTGGCAAACAGACGAAGGGACAATGAAATGGGTACCGCAATATCACCAATCAAGTTGATGGGCAGCCAGATAGGCAGCCATGGCGGCAGCGGTGAACATTTATCCACCCAGATTTCTTTCAGCTTGTGATGCCTGAATGTGTTGAAATGAATCAGCACAAACGTCATAAGGCCTAACGGAAGCGTTACGCCGTAGTCCGCAGTAGGCGGCCTTAAACCAAGCAATCCCGAAATATTACTGAGCAGAATGAAGATAAATACCGTTCCGATATAATTGCGGAACTTAACCGCATTCTTTCCCATCGTGCCGTTAATCATGCCGTCCAGCTTCTCTACTATCAGTTCCACAACGTTCTGAAACCCCGAAGGAACCTCCGACGCACGTTTCATGGCAATGTTGGCGGCGATTGCAAATCCGATAATTACAAGCATGACAATCAATATACACACGTGGGAAGTCGTAATCCACACTTCATGCCCGAAAAACGAATACTTGAACAGACCGTGTATCATAAAATCCACTTCATCGCCTGATGACATCAATATTCCGTATTCCATCCTCTCACCTCCTTACTCCTCCATGCTTTTGGCCGGTTCTCCATCCTCTTCTGAAACAGGCCGGGGAACAGGGTCTTTTTCGTGAAAAATCCAATTGTAAAATCTATGTGTCACAGGCTGCAGGTATGCCCCCGCTTTGATGCCCATAACGCCAAGGAAACCTGCAAGCACATAACCTGCATTTGTAAACAAAAGAACCGCCAGAAAAACTCCGGTTATCAGGTAACGTATCAAATAGCCGCCTGCCAGAAGGCGCGCAGCAGATTTTTCGTCACACATAAAAGCTTTGTTCAGGGAGCGCCACATATGGATAGCAGAAAAAAAAGCAATCAAAATCCCCATCCACAATCCTGCGGCAAACTTCACCTGGTTTATCGAAAACGGCAGCGCCGCAGACTGACATGCCAGACCGAAAACAAAAATCCCCGTAATCAGTTCAAGCAGCGTCCTGTCCAGTCGTTTTAACTTATCTGTCAGTGCCATCTCCATCTTTGTCTCCGTAAATTCGTTTTGCCATAATAAAACAATTCCTGAATCCGGCCAGCGCTCCTATGAAAAACAGAACGAGCATTATCCATGAAGTCCCCAGTTTCTTATCCAGCCAGATTCCCAGAAAAGAACACAAAAAAATAGGAACCAGCATATTGATTCCAAACTGCGTAATCAATGCCAGTGACCGGTATACGCTTTTGTCATATTTTTTACGTCTAGCCACAATTTCCTCCGACTCTGCTACCGGCAATCAACAATCTATTGTAAATTATACTCATTTTTACCTGCAATGTCCAGCCACTTTCTGTAATTTCATATTTTTTATTATTTCATTTGACTATGTCCGGTTACTGGTGTAGTATTTTGATAATCAGTAATTGAAACAACAGTCCTTTATGGAGGTTTATCCATGAATACCCTCGCCCTTTACCGCAGACGCCTGATTCCCGATGAATGTGTTTTACTGGATGGAGATATCATTGTAAAACGCACGGAGGATGTCATCGTCACCAAATGGAAGACTCTGAATCCCAAAACGGCTTTCCAGTACGGCGCTTCCTGTTATTTTCTAAAAGACGGGATAAAAATCAGCAAGTTTTACCGCAAAGACGGAAGCCTGTTCTGCTGGTACTGCGATATTGTGCAATTTGACTACAAGCAGGACGAAAATGCCCTGATAGTTACCGATTTGCTTGCTGACGTAATCATCACGCCGGACAACTCTGTCAAAGTCGTTGATTTGGACGAGCTTGCGGAAGCCTTTGACAAAGGGCTGCTTTCCGCCGACGGCCTGAAAGCAGCCCTGTTACAATTAAACACCCTGTTAAGCCGGATTTACTCCAACCAGTTTTTCCGTATGCAGGCAGAACTGAATGACCTCGGACTTTAATTGATGAGCTTTAAAAGCCCTTTCGGTAACTTCAACCGACAAGCTGTGCAAAATAAATTCGGCAAACGACTTTTGCACCATGGAAATGAGACTCTAAAATCGTGGAAGCCCTTGCTGACACGATTTTCGTTTTATGAGGCTCATTGGAATGCCAGGTGCAACGGAGTGCGCTGAATTTATTTTGCACAGCTTGTCGACGGGAACTTAATTATGGGCTATTTACGCCCCCCTCCTAATAGAAAACATGCCCGCCGATGTTAATACCGGTCAGCCCCTCTATCGGCGTCCTGAAATACAGACAGTTTCCCACATTGGTAATGCCGGCCATGGCTTCATCGGCCGCCTGATAACAGCTCGGGGTCGCCTTGTCCACAGACAGCGCCAAATCAAGCCTGCCGCTTGCCACCGGTGAAAACTGGCTCTTTTGGTAGATAACCCCCACTACCGTGTCCGGATAACGGGAACTCAGCACACGGTTGATGACTACCGCGCCGACCGCAACTTTTCCTTCATAGGGTTCCCCGCCCGCTTCACAGTAAATGATATTTGCCAGAAGTTTTCTGTCGCTGTCCGCAAAAGTCACCTCGGAAATATCCCGCCATGCTGCATTTGCCGCAGCTTGGGAAAGGGCGATTTCTTCCGCAATCTTCTTCTTGAGATACTCTATGTCTTCATCTTTCTTTTTCATTTCCGCTTCGTAAGCGCGTGCTTCCTCTTCCGCCTTGTCTATCAGGTCGCCGTACTTTGATATGCTGTTGGACGTCTGGCTGATAAGCCCCGCCACTTTGCTCTTTTCTGCCTCCGCAGCCACCAGAAGGTTGTCCAGCTCTATTTTTTCCTGTTTCAGCCTCGCTTCTTCTTCTTCTATCATCTGCCTGGTGGCCTCATATTCTTCCAGCATCTTCCTGTCATAATCCGCCATAGCGGAAAAGTAATCCCGGTAGTTCAGAAAATCACTGAAACTGGTGACGGAAAAGAGCAGGTCAAGGTAATCCAGTTCCCCTTCCACATACATATACTGAATGCGTTTTTCCATACATTCATACTGCCACTTTTCCGTTTCCCTGGCTTCTTCCAGATTTGCCGTGGTGATTTCAATCTGCACTTCCTTTTCGGCAATCTGCTGCTCCAGGCTTTCCAGGTTTGCGCTCACTTCGCTAAGCTGCGTGTTTAAATCTTTCAGTTCCGTCTTTAATCCGGTTTCCGTATCCTTTAAATCATCCAGCTTTTCATTATTGTCATCTATCTTGTTCTGTAACTCGTTTTTATCCTTCAAAGCCTCATCCAGCTTTTGTTGTGTGGTTGTTGCATAAGCTATGGCAGGAATTTCGCAGACCAAGATTGCAGCAAGTACTGCCAATGCAATTTTCCCCCTGCACAAAACCGCCTTTTTCATGTAACTATTCCTCACCTTTCTCAGACTTCCAATTGTATGGCCTTACCGCTCCTATGGTACTGCTCATAGCAAACGCCCGCTGCGTCAAGCATCCTCTTTGCCGCAACCGTGGAGGGGCTTTGCGCATACTTGTCGCTGTCATAAACAATCTTTTTGATACCTGCCTGTATAATCGCCTTGGTGCATTCATTGCAGGGAAACAAAGATACATATAGCTTTGTCCCCTCAAGGGAACCTCCCCTGTAATTTAAAATGGCGTTCATCTCTGCATGCGTTACATACGGATATTTGGTATCCGGGCTTTCTCCCTCCCTGTCCCACGGAAATTCATCGTCGGAACATCCTATGGGAAATCCGTTATACCCCATAGACAAAATCTTATTATCACTGCTGACAATACACGCGCCCACCTGCGTATTGGGGTCCTTGGAGCGCATCCCCGACAAATGGGCTATTCCCATAAAATACTCATCCCAGCTGATATAATCCTGTCTTTTGCCAACCTTCTCCATTGTACACCCCCGTTATTTGGTTCCAAAAATTCTGTCGCCGGCATCTCCCAGTCCCGGCACGATATAACCGTGGTCGTTCAATTTTTCATCCAGCGCGCCAATGTACATATCCACATCAGGATGCGCCTCTTCCATTTTTGCAATCCCCTCGGGGGCGGCGATTATGCACATAAAATGAATCTTCTTACAGCCCCTGTCCTTAAGCATCTGGATGGCGGCAACAGAAGAACCGCCTGTCGCAAGCATGGGGTCCAGTACAAAAACCTCCCTTTCCGCACAATCGGCAGGAAGTTTACAGTAATATTCCACCGGATTCAAAGTTTCAGGGTCCCTGTAAAGCCCGATATGACCTACCTTTGCCGCGGGAATCAACTGCAGCACGCCGTCCACCATGCCAAGCCCCGCCCTGAGTATCGGGACAATAGCCATCTTTTTCCCCTTTAATTCCTTTGCCGTAGTGGTACAGATGGGCGTCTCGATTTCCACATCGGAAAGCTTCAAATCCCTTGTCGCCTCATAACAGATTAGCATGGCTATCTCACTGATAGTCTGCCTGAAATCCTTCGTCCCCGTTTCCTTCCTTCTGATATAACCGATTTTGTGCTGAATCAACGGATGATTCATAATCGTTGTTTTTGCCATTTTCATACCTCCATACTTTCTCTGAATTGTGTTCTAACCCCTTATGTGCATCAGTATAACACAACCTTCAGGAAACCACAAGTTTTGTGCTTTCCTGAGTCTCCGCATCCTGCATGGCAGGCGCCCGCCATGCAGGATGTGGAGAGCCGTCTTACGGTTTATGTGGTCTGGTTTTGCAGGATGTACTCCTGTATTTCGGATTTCAGTTCCAGAAAGACCCGCGCTATTTCCGGTTCAAAGTAGCTTCCCGCATAACTCTCTATCCTGGCAAGTCCGTCTTCTACGGACATGGCGGCTTTATAAACCCTTCTGGAGGTCAGGGCGTCGAATACATCCGCCACTGCCATAATTCTGGCCGCCAGCGGAATATCCCTCTCTTTTTTTCCGTACGGATACCCTTTTCCGTCCCATCGCTCGTGATGATACACTGCGACATCCTTCGCCATCTGTAAAAGATACGGCTCGGCATCTTCTCCCAGAATATCGCTGACAATCTCCCCGCCCAGAACGGTATGTGTTTTCATGATTTCATATTCTTCCGCGGATAACTGCTCCGGTTTGTTTAATATCACATCCGAAATCTTGATTTTACCTACGTCATGAAGGGGAGCGACCTCTGCAAAGGTTTGCACAAAATGCTCTGTAATCACTTCAGGATACATGCCCTGCTGCAGCATTTTTGACGCCAGAAGCTTTGCATACGCCCTTGTGTGTTTTACATGTTCTCCCGTATTGCCGTCCCTGCTCTCAATCAGCACCGCCATACTTTCAATTACCCCCCACTGCATGGCGTTCATTTTTAAAGACTGCTCCCGAATCTCAGCCGTCTGTTCCTCCACCCGTTTTTCCAGCTCCGCACGCATGGTTACCAGTTCTTTCCGGTGCCGCATAATCTGCCTCAGGCTGTTAACCACCCAGGAAGCAAATGAAACGGTCCATATCAGGACAAAAACCAGATATACCTTGAAAGACGTCTTTTCCCACATCTGCGCCTGTTTCTCTATGGTATAGACAGCCTCCTGGACCAGCGTCTCTTCATTTTCATCATAAATCTGTATATGCAGGGTATATGTTCCCTGGGGCACATTGGTATATGTCAGGGTGTCCAACATACTCTGCCTTACAATAACGGGATTTGCATCAAGGCCTTCCACATAAGCGCAGACTTTTAAATCATTCAGCATATAATTGCAGATGGAGGGTACTATGGATATCCTGTTCACCTCAGGACCAACCGTGAATACGCCGTCCTCAAAAGGCACCTTTTCCCCATCCGCCGTAAACCTGCCAATCTGGATTTTATACTCCCCGGCAAAGGTATTCTGGGATGACATATTGATTTTTTCCACTCCCCTGTTGGTAGGAAGGTACAAATAATCCTCGTCATCCATATAAACCCATGCATTGGCTGTAATAGAATGCAAAAGTCCGTTATTGGTGTCGTAGAGCCGGTATTTTAACTCACCGTCCTGCAGTAAATTATTCACATCCGCTACAAAGATGCCCCTGCTTGACAATATCCACGCCTTGTCATCGTGAATCTGTATGTCATAATTATTAAAATAGGGAAACTTCTCAATTTTTTTGACGGCATTTCCTTCCATATAGCTTAATGAATTACTGGTAACCACAAACCAGCCTCCCCGGCAGGGCGTCATCCGCAGGATAATCAAAGAACTCAGCCCCTGTTCTTCAGTCAGGATTTCTTTTAACTCCCCATCCCGGATAACATAGATACCGGCTCCGTCACTGCCGGCATAAACCGTTCCGTCCTCTCCTTCCGCAAGGCACAATATCTGGGTAATGGGCAGTCCGTCCTCTTTTGTCAAAGTCCCCGTCACTTTTCCGTCACGGATAAAAGTAATCCCCTCACTGCTCCCTGCCGCCATGGTGCCGTCTTTTAACTCCAGCAGGCAGCGGAACCGTTCCCCTGCCGCGTCATTCTCCGATTCCGAATAAACCGAAACCGTTCCGTCCTCCTCATAACACAGAAGGCCTTCCCCTCCGTAACAACAAATCCACAATCTGTCTTGGGAATCTTTTTTCAGACAGCGTACCCTTGTCTCCCCGATACGCTCTGTCAATTCATTTTCCACCGTTTCATAGGTGACCGGGTCAATAATATCCAGCCCGCTGTCCGTACCGCAATAAAGTTTACCCTGAAACAGGGCAACAGCATTCACGACTACCCCGTTTAAGCCGGCATTCTCGTATACGTTGGAAAAGGCGTTCCTGCTGAGGCGCATGACCCCGAATCTGGATGAGGCAAACCAGTAATTCCCCTCATAATCCTGTATCATACCCTCCAACGAACTGTCAAATCCTGCATAGTTTAGAATTACCACCTGCTTCTTATCATTCAGATACCCCAATCCGCTGTCCCCGCATAACCACAGCACACCGTTGCCATCCTGACGTATCTGGGTAATGTTGGAAATGGACTTACTTGATATTTTGTCTGCCGTTTCCAGGCTTTGGTCACTGTACTGCATCCTGAGCAACACGCCGTCCGTGGTGCCCACATAAAAAGAATCTCCGACAGCAGACACCGTATAATAAATAACGCCTTCTCCCCTCTGCCTGCAAAGCACTTTGTCATCCTCCATGACAAAAAGCATACCGCTGTTATCCACACCTGCTACCCGGCCCTTTCCATCGATTGTCAGGCAGGTAATTCCATTCAGGTTCTCCTCCGATACCGTTACATGGAAATCATTATCGATTTTGGCTAGTTCTTCCGTAGTTCCAACATACACTTCCCCGTCTTTTCCCGGCAGCAATGTACGGATGGAATTGGCAGGAAGTCCGTCTTCTTTTGAGATAAAGGAAAATTCTCCCCCGTCATAGACAGCGATTCCTCTGTCATTGGTTCCAATCCACAAACGTCCCTGCGCGTCCGCAGCCATAGCCGTCACGTTGGACAGTCCGCCCTCCGTGATATATTCAAACCGCGTCCCGTCATACCGGCACAGTCCCGCATAACCGCCTATCCAGATATAGCCGTCTTCGGTTTCTACAATGGCGTTGGCTTCAGAAGAGGGCAGGCCATTTGTATTGTTATATATGGTTTTCACATAATCCTGAAATTTTATGTAGGGTTCTTCCTCAGCCGCCGCCAATGTCAGCGCCGGACAAATCATGCCTGCCGCAAGCAAAAGCGTAAGCAGACAGGTAAGCGGCGCGCGCCGCCTTTTTTTTATAAAACCTATCAGTAAAAATCCCAAAAACACACAAAACTGCTTATCAATGATATTTACAATGCACTCATCTGCCAATGTACAGACAAAGCCCGGAAAACCGTGAAACTTCATCATATCATACAAGGCGTCGCCCCATGCATTACCTGTATAACCCTGCTGTAAGAGTATATCGACAGGCATGGATACCGCCACTGCCAGTACGCCGATACCGAAACTGCACATCATCGCCGGAGTCAGTTGTTCCAGATAGCCTCTCTTCACAAAAAAACGCAATAAAACGGCCACGAGAATCCCTACTGCCATATAAGCAAAAACAGCAGGATTGAAAACACCCGCAAAAAAAATCGACAGGACGGCTGCCGCCACCGCTCCGTAAATATTGGTATAATAAGCCGCAAGACACGTTCCTACCGTATCCAGCCAGAGGGGGAGCTGCAAACCGTCAGCTGTATACCGCCCGATACAATTTAAAAGAGCCGCCGCACAAACAACCAAAGCAAATCTGCCAATCTGACTCCGTTTTTCTTTCATCCTCATACCCCCGCATATTACAAATGCGTTGCCCTGTTTCCCCAAACAAATTACAGTTTCACCACATGATGGCCTGCCGCCTTTAATAACCGGTTCATCACAGCCTGTCCGATGCCGTTTTCCGCAAAAACCTCCGAGTACATAACCTCCACATTTTCCTCGTCAAACTCCCGTAGAATGCCATACAGCCGCTTTGCCGCCGAGAGTTCATCCTCCCTGCTGCCGACAGGCTTTATTACGTCGGCACAATAACTGTCGGCTGATTCCATCGTTCCGATTACCCCGGTTTTCCTGCCTTGCAGTTTTGCTTCTTTTACTTTTTCATTAATATAAAAAATTACTTTATCCCTATCGCCTGACACAATTGTCAGTTCTCCTTTTGGGGCATAATGCCGGTATTTCATACCCGGCGCCTTCGGCGCCCTGCCTGAAGCATCGTCCAGTATGGCGGCGTCTGTTTCCACACTGCCCAGCACTTCCTCCAGCATTTTACGGGTGATATAGCCCGGCCGCAAAATCTCCGGAGGTTCGACTGTCAAATCCACAATCGTAGATTCCAGCCCGATTCCTACCGCCCCGCCGTCGATAACCATGTCAATGCGGCCATTCATATCCTCCAAAACATGTCTGGCCAACGTGGGACTCGGTTTTCCGGAAGAATTGGCGCTGGGCGCCGCCACAAAACCACCCGCTCTGTCTATCAGTGCAAGCGCTGTTTTATGGGAAGGAAAACGGACGGCCACCGTGTCAAGCCCCCCTGTGGTTTCATAAGGAACAGCCGGTGATTTTGGCAGTATCATGGTAAGCGGCCCCGGCCAAAAAGCATCTGCCAGTTTTTTTGCATTGACAAGAGCCTGCCTGCATAAAGCATTATCCGAAACGATTTGATAGATGTCTTCCCACCGGCATATATGCACAATAAGAGGGTTATCTGAAGGCCTGCCCTTGGCAGCATATATTTTTCTGGAAGAAGAAGGATTCAGGGCATCCCCTCCCAGTCCGTAAACCGTTTCAGTGGGAAATGCCACCAGACCGCCCCTTCTCAATATTTCTCCTGCCTCCGCCAGACAGTCCATATCATCCGTTTCCAAGCATGTTATCACTTTTGTTTCCATCATTCAGACCTGTTTCCTTATCTATCTGCACAATGCAGCTACCGCTTCATTGATTACCTTCCCGTCAGCTTTTCCCTTCAAATCTCCCATGACAGCTTTCATAATCAGTCCCTTATTCTTTGTTGCCAGTTCTTCGGCAAAATGCTCCTTAATGTAAGAAGTTACTTCCTCTGCCGGCATCAGGCGGGGCGCATACTCCGCAATGACATCATAACGCGCCTGATATTCTGCCCGCAAATCTTCCCGCTCTGCCGGACAGGTATCAATCTGCTCTTTTACTGTCTTTAACTCTTTCAAAATCACCTTATCGACAAGTTCCGTAGGAATATCCTCCCTGCACCCTGCATCAATGCCCGCCTTTTTCACTGCTGAAACCAGTGCGGAAATAGAATCCTTCCTTGCCTTATCTCTTGCCTTCATCGCCGCAATCATATCCGCCCTCAACTGTTCTAATTCCATACGCTTCCTCCTTGTCTGCATGAATCATTCTGTTGCTACAGTATATCACACGCACCGCCCTGATTCAATTACCAGTATTGCGTTTCCACATTTTCCATGACGGCTGCCGGGGCAGGCATTTGATTCCATAAAGGACCGTGTAAAAACGGCCGGACAATGCCTTGTACCAAGGCATGGGAGGTTGTCTTTTAACCTCCTATGTGCCGCTGCGTTTTTACCCGAGCGAGAGCGCGTCCTGTTGGAACAAATGCCTGCCCCGGCAGCCGTCATGAAAAATGCGGAACTCCCTATGCTAATATGGGTTTTCCTAAAAAAAGAGCGGACACTCAGTCCGCCCCGTTCAAATACTGTATAATCCCCAAATGAATCTCCCATGCCAGTTTTTCCTGATATTCCTTCGTACAAAGCTTTTCAGCTTCCTCGCGGTTTGACAAAAATCCGCACTCTACGATGACAATGGTAGTCGGGGTCTTTTTTAACAGATAATAACTGTTGTTGGCCTTCACCTGACGGCTGTTTTCCGCATCCACGCCCGCAATCAGACGGTTCTGTATCTTTTCCGCCAGTTCTTTTCCTTCACTGCTGCCGGTATAATAAAACACCTGGGCGCCATGCACATACTCTTCCTGATAACTGTTCTGATGTATGCTTACCGTTACATCCGGATTTATTTCCTCAATAATGCCTATGCGGCGTTTCATATCCTGTACCTTTTTATTGGAAGCATCCTCGTCATACAGGCCTTCATCGCTATCCCGCGTCATCACTACCCTGACGTCGCTTGCCTCCAGATATTTTTTGACTAACAGGGCAATTTCCAGATTCAAATCTTTTTCCAACGCACCGTTTATGCCTACCTTGCCCGGGTCGCTTCCCCCATGCCCCGCGTCCAGCACCACACAGGGGCCCTCTTCCGCCACTGCCGTACCGGCTGTTTTACGTGTCTCCTTTTTCCAAAACATGGATACCGCGCTAAACAGGACAAGCGCTGCCAGCACCCCCATCACAATATATTCTTTTCGCTTCATAAGCAAATCCGGTCCATTCCACACTTACCAAAACATATGTGAAATAAAAGAGGATTATGCCACGAATCTTATCATTGCGCCATGTAAGCGCTGAACAAATCCCATACGGCGGCAGGTTCGTATCCCAGACGCCACGCTGCAACCCCGCCAAGGTCATAGTTCTGCATTACATTCAGCTTTACGCCCATCGACTGTAAATCCTCAATCCATATCTGATAAAAAGCGTCCCCGGCTGTTATTTCCGCATAGTTCTGGCTTGTCTCCTCATCCCAGTCTGCTTCCATTCCGTAAGCGGTCAGGGCAGTCTCCGTACCTGTCATCGGATATGCCTCGCTGGTTACCTCTGCGCCTACCGTCTTCCACAACCTGGTGTAAAAAGGCAGCGCCACAATCACTTTATCAGAAGGCACATATTCACAGGTCTTTTCAATTCCATACCTCACATAGCCGATGGATGAAACGGAACCTGCTTCCTGACAGCCTGCCCAATGCTCGTCATATGCCATGATAATAACATAATCGGCCACAACGCCCTGCTCTCCCAAATCATATTGGGAGTTAAAATTATACGGTACATAATTATCAACGGACAACACCAGATTGTTTGCCCTGCACCTGATGGATAATTCTCTCAGGAACTGTACAAAGTCTTCCCCGGCAGCGCCGTCAATATTTTCAAAATCAATGTTAATGCCATCCATCCCACAGTTAAGGGCCGCTTCCATAATCCTGTCGATTAATGCCGTCCTTGTCGTGGTGGCGGCAAGAACCGCGGGCAGATTAACATCCGCGCCTGCAGTATCCTTATAATTAAAATCATCCACGACACCCCACACTTCGATTCCCTTCGCATGGGCTCTCTGCACATAGGATGCCTCCGCAAAACTGCGGATATTTCCTGCATTGTCCATCACACTGAACCAAGTGGGCGCAACAACCGTCAAATCTTTTGTGTTTGCAATCATTTCTTCCAGCGTGCCGTTGCCGGAGGTCGCATAAATTGCATGAAACCCTAAACTGACCTTTCCTTCTTTTGTAAGCGAAGTATATTCCGGCACAGTATAATCCGTTACCGGCTGCATGGTCTCAGTGCGCTCATTTTCAAGAAATTTGTTTTCCACATAACCGATAAAAGCATCTTCCGTCTTTATCTTACACCATGTTTCCATTTTCTCCAGAATCACAACCTTTTCGGCAGCGGACACTTCCCTGAGAATATCGCTTTTTACTCCCCCCAGCACCCTGACTGCCGTATCCTTTGTGATATCTGCAACCTGTCTGTCCGTCCATTCCGTATAAACCTGCATATGATGCGGCTCACCATACACTTCATAAGAAAAATTTGTAAACTTTTTTACAAAATCCACTGCAATGTAATAAACCGTTTTTTCGCCTTCCGTCCTTGCAAAACTCAGCCGGTATCCTGCATCCGTGGTCTGCCCCTGTTCCTGATAAACGTTTTCACCGATAACGGCCCTGATAATATCCACCGGCGTGGTATATAAAAGGAGTTGTTCCACCTCATCTAGATAGAAACGGTCATTAAAATACCGATGCACTGTTGCCAAATCAAAATAGCAGACGCCATCCACCATCACCGCTTTTTCTTCCAGAAGTTCATCCTGCAGGATGACAGGCACTTCCTCTTCCTTCACCATATGGAAATATTCATATAAATCCGCATGTTCATGGGAATAAGAATACTTTTCTATCAGCATGGAGCCAAATGCCGCTCCCCCTATAATAATAATCAATGCTATTGCAACCAAAACCGGTATCGCTTTCTTCATCCTGTGCATCCTCCAATCATGCTATTCATTATAACAAAATATTCCTGCCCCGTCATTACAATTTTTGACAAAAAACCTTAAGATTTTTATAAACCGAAACCGGGAAAGACGCAACTGTCAGAGAGGCATTCCCTTACCGTAACTATCCTGCCCGGTTTCGGGCTTATGCAGGCTTCCCTGCTTTGAAATGGAGGCGCCGGACTTTACTTCCAGTCCGTTACCCTGTCATAGCGCAGTTCTTTTAAGATACCGTGTTCATCCAGTACATAATCTGCCATGTAGGTTTCTTTTTCACAGACGCATTTGCTGGCAATATCTGCCGGAGTAGACGGCTCGCCTTCCAGAAAAAGGTAAACACCGGACTTTTGCACGCGTTCCAGTTTTTCCTTCAGGCGCTGCTCATTTTCTTCATGCACGTTTTTCCCTCCTTGCCCGCAGGTATCGTGTTCTGCCATAAGAAGTTCTTCCCGTGATATTATTTGGAACACGAACCCTTGATTTTATACATTTTTTTTAAAAACCAAGCTGTCCAGGCTGTACTTTTTGCTAAAACTACCTGTGGATTGAATTAAAACGAGCAAAAAAATTTGGAAATAATTAAATTAGAAACAGACACATAAGCCTGTAAGACATCCGCATACTAATAGAGTATCAGGCATATGCGGACAAGAATAATTTTACATTTCTCAAAATTAAAATGCTGATAAAAACTTTCTAAATGTGGAAATCTGCTTGAATAAAAAAGCATTAATGAATAAAAGATAACCTAGAACCTTAGAAAGAAATGAAATACAACCCTGCCTCCTTTCTGTACTGATTGCCGGAAACAGCTTGGATTTTTATTATATGCAATCCGCGGGGCTTTTGCAAGTAAAATTTTGGTATTTAGAAAAATTTATTAAAAAATATTAAACTGCACGGGTACTCTTGACGAAAAGGTTTGAAAAGTATAATATACTTTTAATCGGATTTTACAGGAGTTTCAGTCACCAACCAACAAAAGTGCAGTATCTTAATAGTAAGGATGTGATAGCATGAAAATTGAAAAAGTGAATGAAAACCAAATCCGCTGTACGCTGACCCGGGAGGATTTGGCAAACCGCGAATTAAAAATCAGTGAACTGGCATATGGCACGGAAAAAGCCAAAAATCTGTTTCGTGACATGATGCAGCAGGCATCTTATGAATGTGGTTTTGAAGCGGAAGACATCCCGCTGATGATAGAAGCAATACCCCTCAATTCAGAATGTATCGTTTTAATTATAACCAAAGTTGAGGACCCGGAAGAGCTGGACACCCGCTTTTCCAAATTTGCCCCTTCTGTCCATGATGAGGATGACACCGATGATTTAACGGATGAAGTATCCGAAGGTGCCGACGAAGTTCTGGATTTATTTAAAAAATTACAGGAAAACCGCAAAACGGCCGGTGAAGATACAAAAACTCCGGCGGCAGACAAGAAGCCTCCACAGGGCAGACCTGCCGGTCTGGCTGAAGAAAATAATGAGTTAACCCGGATTTTTGTATTTGATTCCCTTCGCAGCCTGACGAGGCTTGCCTGTATGCTTGGCGAAAATTACCATGGTGAAAACTCACTGTATAAAGACGAGTCGGAAGGACATTACCTGTTGATTATTTCCGGGAAAGGACATTCTCCCAAAGAATTTAACCGTATCTGTAATGTACTTTCCGAATACGGAAGCGCCAGAAAAAGCCTTCCTGCCAGCCGTTCTTACTTAGAAGAACATTTTTCCGCAATCATTGCAAATCATGCGTTGCAGTCGCTGGCTGAAATATAACAAAAAAGGAGCTGCCACGCAGCTCCTTTTTTATGCTGTTATAATGCCGCAATTTTCTCCATCAATGCATCAATATCCATTCCATGCACCATTGCAGCTTCCTCAAGGGACTCCCCCTGTGCGGACGGACATCCCAGGCAGTGCATGCCTGCTTCCATCAAAACAGGCGCCACTTCGGGGGCTTGTCTCAATATTTCACCAATTGTCATATCCTTCGTAATGTCAGCCATCTTTTTACCTCCTTTTCCTATTTCAGTAGTATAATACTTTCCTTTAGTATTGACAAGACATTCCTATTTATGAAATTTCATGTTTTTTTTCTAAAACAATTCTAAAATACGGCATTTGTATAGAAAAAAAAACATTGCTTGACTTGACGTGTATACACGTTTTTCATATAATGAATGCATAGGATTTACTATAGTTTCACATATATTATAACCAAATAAAATTTTAATAGGAGGCATTTCAAAATGAGACCAGAATGGAATGATTTTGTAGGCGGCAAATGGGAAAATGAAGTCAATGTCCGCGACTTCATCCAGAGAAACTACGCTCCGTACGACGGAGACGAATCTTTCTTAGCTGAAGCTACACAAAACACAAAAGACTTATGGGCACAGGTATTGGATTTACAGAAAAAAGAAAGAGAAGCAGGCGGCGTCCTTGATATGGATACCAAAGTGATTTCTACCATTACATCCCATGGTCCCGGATACCTTGACAAGAGCAAAGAAACCATCGTAGGGTTCCAGACAGACAAGCCGTTCAAACGTTCCTTACAGCCTTACGGCGGTATCAGGATGGCAGAGAAGGCATGTTCCGACAACGGTTATGAAGTTGACCCCGAAATCAGCGAGTTTTTCTCCACACACAGAAAAACACACAATGCCGGCTGCTTTGACGCTTACAATCAGGAAATGAGGGCTTGCCGTTCATCCCATATCATTACAGGTCTTCCTGACGCTTACGGCCGCGGACGTATCATCGGTGACTACAGACGTGTTGCCCTGTACGGTATCGACAGGCTGATTGAAGACAAGCAGGCGCAGAAGGATTCCACCGGCCGTGTTATGACCGACGACGTAATCCGTCTCCGCGAAGAGATTTCCGAGCAGATTGTTGCCCTGAAATTAATGAAAGAAATGGCTGCTTCCTATGGCTGCGATATTTCCAGACCTGCAAAGAATGTACAGGAAGCTATCCAGGCAGTATACTTCGGCTATCTGTGTGCCGTTAAGGAGCAGAACGGCGCTGCCATGTCCCTCGGACGTACATCCACCTTCCTTGACTGCTATGCGCAGAGAGACTTAAAAGCAGGCGTATTTACCGAGGAGCAGATTCAGGAGTTTGTTGACCACTTCATCATGAAGCTTCGTTGCATCAAATTTGCACGTACCCCTGAATACAACCAGATTTTTGCAGGCGACCCTGTATGGGTAACCGAGTCCTTAGGCGGTGTTGGTGTAGACGGACGTCCCATGGTTACAAAGATGAGTTTCCGTTACCTGCACACCCTGACCAACCTCGGACCTTCTCCGGAGCCCAACCTGACCGTTCTCTGGTCCACAAGGCTTCCTGAAAACTGGAAGAAATACTGTGCAAAGATGTCCATCCAGACTTCTTCCATCCAGTATGAGAACGACGACTTGATGAGAGTAACACACGGCGACGACTACGGCATCGCATGCTGCGTATCCTCCATGGTTATCGGTAAAGAAATGCAGTTCTTCGGCGCTCGTGCCAATGTTGCAAAATGTCTGCTGTATGCATTGAACGGCGGTGTTGACGAAGTAACCAAGAAACAAGTTGGTCCCAAATACCGTCCCGTTACCGGCGACGTTCTTGATTATGACGATGTTATGAGCAAATTCATTGACATGCTGGAATGGCAGGCAGATGTATATGTAAATACCTTGAACATTATCCACTACATGCATGACAAATACTGCTACGAGAGAGCAGAAATGGCTCTGCATGACAGGGATGTAAAACGCTACTTTGCAACCGGTGTTGCCGGCCTTTCCATCGTAGCAGACTCCCTGTCCGCTATCAAATATGCAAAGGTTGAAGTGGTACGTGATGAGGACGGTATCATCGTAGACTTCAAGACCACCGGTGAATTTCCTAAATATGGTAATGATGACGACCGCGTAGACTCCATCGCACAGGAAGTTGTTCACAAATTTATGACAGCTATCCGCAGACATCATACCTACAGAAACGGCGTTCCTACCACTTCCATCCTGACCATTACTTCCAACGTTACCTATGGTAAGGCAACCGGAAACACCCCTGACGGACGTAAGAAAGGACAGCCGTTCGCACCCGGTGCAAACCCGATGCACGGACGCGATACCCACGGTGCGGTAGCATCCCTTTCTTCTGTATCCAAGCTTCCGTTCAATGATGCACAGGATGGTATTTCCAATACCTTCACCATCATTCCGGGCGCACTTGGCAAAGAAGACCAGGTATTCTCAGGAGACATTGAAGTTGATTTGAACAAATAATCTGATAAACCAAAAGGAGGAACACCATGGACGAAAAGACTATGATTGACGATTTGGTAAAAATGCTGGATTCCGGCATGAGCCAGGGCGTTGGACATATCAATGTTGATACGAATGATACGGAATCAAACAACGTTCAGACGATGGGGTGTACGGATTGCTCCAGAACCCCTCTGGCATGCAGTGTTCCCACTCTTCATCAAGGACTTGATGATTACAGCGGCCGCAATGACAGCGGCGAAAACAAAGAATAACAGGAGGAATAAACTATGACAGCATCAAATTCACAGGTCGACAACCTGGTTGCTTTGCTGGATGGCTATGCAACAAAAGGCGGTCACCACTTAAATGTAAATGTACTCAACAGAGATACTTTATTGGACGCTCAAAAGCATCCTGAGAACTATCCCCAGCTTACTATCCGCGTATCCGGATACGCTGTAAACTTCATTAAGCTGACGCCGGAACAGCAGGCTGACGTTATCTCACGTACTTTCCACGAGGCAGTATAACGGGATAATAAAAGGAGTCATTGTAAAATGGAACAATGGCTCCTTTTTGTATTTAAAAATAAAACTTCCACTGCATGGATGGGAGTGAAATTCGTCGTAACATAACTTTAAGATAGTACCGAGAAATTATTTCATTTGCTAAGCCTCTTTAAATCAAAATTACCCTTAACAGGTTCAATGCTTATTTCACATATTCTCTATCCATTTATCATATATTTCTTTTTTATTTGTTTTACGTAATCTTCTGTTTTCAAATTACCCCTTCCAATTTCTTTTAATGCTTCTATTTCCTTTTCTGTCAAAATTATTCCTTCAAATGCCATTGTTGCAATAACCTCGTTTACAATATCTTCCGTTTCCATTTCTGTTAATTTTTTCATTAATACCTCCAAATTGAATTATCAAGTTGCTTTCCGGAACTTGCTACCAAACAAAATTTTTCCATATTATCATATATTTCTACTTTATCACAAATTGGAATAATTTTTTGAAGATTATTTAAAGATTATCCATACCTACGCCTTATATCTTCTTCTGCTATTCCATGACCTCCTTTTTTCCACTCTCTGCTGAACTCTTTGAATAGCCAAATCAGCACTTTCCAGTCCCACATAACATACTTTTACAAAATGTCCATACTCTTTTGCCTTTTTTATATTATTAATTATACTATTTCCTGTTAAAATACGCCTTTCTTTATTAACTCTATTTGTTTCTGTTGCATGAAAAAATCACGCATATGAACATAAAATTCTCTTTCTGATGTGTCCTCAATTTCAGACAATTCATTCATTTTACCCATAGATTCCTCAACTAATTTTTTACTTTCTTCATATATTTTGTGAGTTTGCTTTGCCATATTATTTTTCATATCTATTACCTTTCTACTTTTTTCTCCAAATTTATTTTTTAAGCGCTTCTGTATCTAAATCAAAAGAAATTTGTTTTCTTGTTGTTTCCATATTACTGCCTCACGGAAGAAGAAAAAACTTTAAATATATCACAACATTCCACCCACATCCGCAACATCCATTCTAGTAAGTCGCTTTTTCATCCAAGGGCATGATGTTCTTAATTCTTGAACCAAGTCAAAAACATCATGAATGGGCATCTTGTTTTTCGAACAATATACGGACTCCTGCCTATGTTCAAATCCCCTGTCTTTACAAAAAAATTTATTTAGTTCATCATACCCTTTCATATAATTTTTTTCACCAAATACTTTCTTAAGTTTTTTCAATCTTTAAAATAAAGGTAAATTTTTTTTTTAAATTTTTCATACTGCTTTCCTCTGGTAATGTTTTGCCAAATCATCTATTTCATCATCTACATACAAAATCCATTTTTTTACAAATGGCAAAACCATTGTTGTTCTTTTAAATACAGAACAATACTTCCAAAATTAGCAAAGTCTTGGTTATTACCATTACCCCAAAATGCACCCTTGTTATCCTTTTTACTAATGCCTGTCATTTCAGCAACTTCTTCTACCATGCTTTTAATTTGTTCTACAGTATATTCACTGTCTTCTCTTATTTTTTTCTCATTCATTTCAATTTCCATTTTAATCATATTCCGTCTTCCTTTCTCACCGTGAATATGTTTTTCATTACTATTACATATTACCATATAATACATATAATGTAAACGCGGGTGTTTGACAGCCAAACCTCATTCCTCCAGGCATCTTTTTGAGTATGATTTAAGCGACATCCTCTCACGCCTGGTTTATACGAGGACACTTTATCCATCCTCCAAAAAGAGCAGCTTTGAAGATTCCGGAAGATTTATAGAGCAGCCTTCTTTTGAACCTCTTGACGTTTACCGCGCCCTCTCTGTCATAGCGGAAGAATCCGATTATATACAGAGCCGTCTGTTCAAAAACAGCGCCTCCCTCTCCCCATCGTGGAAATGGGGCTGTTCATGGACTCGGACGGCATCCCTGTTGCTTTCGGCATATCCCCCGGGAATGACAATGAGCAAAACACCCTGATTCCCCTTAAACGAAAAATGATTGAAAAGTTTGACATGTCCAGGTTTATCGTCTGCACCGATGCAGGGCTTTCCTCTGCAACAAACCGTTACTTCACAGCTATGACAGGGAAGACGCCTTTCAGGCGGGTCCCCCGGCATTATATGTGATATACGGGAACTGGATGACAAAAATGACAAAGATAAAATATTTTTAAGAGCCGCTGGGAGATTGAAGAATGCTTCCGCATCATGAAGACGGATTTTGAGGCACGGCCTGTATATGTAAAGCGGCAGGACCGCATCCTGGCTCATTTCATCACCTGCTTTACTGCCCTGATTGTATACCGCTATCTCGAAAAAAAGCTGGACGAAAGATACACAATAGATCAGATTATCTCCACCTTGCAGGAGATGGATTTTATGAAATATGAGGGAAAAGGCTTTTTCACCCATCCTTCTTCCGTACTCGTCATCCCTCTCCTCAAACGGCTCCACATTCTCACTGCACATCCTAACTATCACTTTTTTATAATACCATTCTAGAAATGGCATATCTATTTCGATTTCTCTCGATTTTAAATTATCTACTTTCCATATCATTTTGTAATCCTATACAGGTTTGCTGCATCCCAAAATTCACATATGCCATATAAAGCAAATACAACCTATTTATGCAACAGGTTTTCATGAGTAACTCCAGAAGAAACTTAAGAAAAAACTAGCCTTTTTTGATTATTCTGTGTATACTGTTTCTGTAATGATGTATGTCTATAAGCATAATATAGATGGAAAGAAGGATTTGACATGAAAGGACGAATACATTCTCTTGAAAGCTTTGGCACTGTGGACGGACCCGGTGTACGTTTTGTTGTTTTTGTACAGGGCTGCCCCATGCGCTGCGCGTACTGCCACAATCCGGACACCTGGTCCATGACCGGCGGCACCATGATGGAGCCTGCGGAAATTATCGAGCAGTATGAACGGAATAAAGGGTTCTACAAGGACGGCGGCATTACCGTGACCGGCGGCGAACCTCTGATGCAGGTCGATTTTTTAATCGAACTTTTTTCCCTTGCCAAAAAGGATAACATCCATACCTGCATTGACAGTTCCGGAATTGCGTTTAACCGCGGCAATGCAGAATTTATGGAAAAAATGGATAAATTGATGACCTTGACCGATTTGGTAATGCTGGACATCAAACATATTGATGAGGAAAAGCACAAAGAACTGACGGGACAGTCCAATGCAAACATTCTCGATTTTTGCAGATATCTGGATGAAAAAGATGTAGCCATGTGGATTCGCCACGTCGTTGTTCCCGGAATCACAGATGACGAAACCTATCTGGAACAGCTCGGCTACTTTATCGGACAATTTCACAATTTAAAAGCCCTAGATGTCCTTCCCTACCACACCATGGGAGAAAAGAAATATGAATCCCTTGGCATTCCTTATAAACTTCACGGAGTTCCCGCCATGGATAAAAACAAGGTCGTGGAAAAGAAAGCCGTGATACTGGAAGGCGTAAAAAAACGCCGCGCTGAAATGTCATAAACAGGGACCTGAACAATAATCCCGACTTACGTTTCCACATTCTGCAAGGCGGCTGCCGGAGCGTGCATTTGATTCCATAAAGGACCGTGTAAAAACACCGGCATTTGGATGCTGTATTATAGCATCCTACGTGCCGTTGTGTTTTTACCCGAGTGAGAACGTGTCCTGTTGGAACAAATGCACACTCCGGCCGCCGCCATGCAGAATGTGGAAACTCAAATTCCATAAAAGGACTTGTATTTGTCCCTGTTTTATATTAGAATACTAATAATGATAAATTTGTATCAATGTAGATACTATATTTAAGGAGGATATTTATTATGGCATTTGTAATCAATGATACTTGTGTTGCCTGCGGTGCATGTGAGTCCCAGTGTCCTGTCGGCGCTATCAGCATGGGCGACGGAAAAATGGAAATCGACCCCAACACCTGCATTAACTGCGGTTCCTGCGCAGGCGTGTGTCCTGTAGGCGCTATTTCTGAGGAATAAAATAGTTTTAAAGATAAAACCAGCCTGTGTCCGCACTCTGCGGTACAGGCTGGTTTTTTGTTTACTTTTTTAATAATCTTCTTTTTTTGCGAAGCAGTTCATCAATTCTCTTGAAATGTTCCTCATCCCGTTTAAGCTGCTCGGCGTTTCTTTCTTCATTCCGCTCTTCCTGCATCCTGAACTGGTAATCCAGCTCCTTCAGTATGCTTTCCTTCATCTGGCGGCAAAGATAATCGTTGTTTTCCTGCAGCGTTTCTCGAAACATCTGCTGAAGCAGCCACTGAAGCCTTGCTGACTTTTCTTCTCTGGTTTCCTCCGTAAGAGCGCCAGCGGCAGGCTGAATGGCTTGTACCACTCCTTTTTCTTCTACCGGAAAATTCCCCCTTGCAGCGCTTTCTTCTGTCTTTGCACTTTCCTCAGGTTTTTCTCTTTCCTCTGACTTTTCTCTTTCCGTTTCCTGTACCGCTGCTTCCTCACCTGCCGGCAGCATGTCCAGCTTTCCATTTTTTAAAACCATCCTGATTGCCTTCAACTGTAGTCCCCGCTCCTTTAAATCTTTAATTTCCTGAAACCTCTTCACATCGTCTTCTGTATAGTAGCGGTGCCCAAGCTCATTGCGCTTAATCGGCAGACCCAATTCCTCTTCCCAGTAACGAAGCACATGCGCTTCCACTTTGACTTTTTTTGCAGCGTCTGAAATCAAAAATACCGTACTCATTTTCTATCCTTCCTTTCTGTTTCCCCTAAAAACTTTTTAGCCACATGCAACCTTGCTATATAAAAAGAGAACCTGTATCGGGAATTGTCCCTCACCTGTTCTCTTTTGTATGCATTATTTTGTTGACCCTAAAACATTTATCTTTCGAGATTGGCAAATTTAGTATAATTGGGCAGCCATGCCAGTTCTATTGTACCTATGGGGCCGTTTCTTTGTTTTGCGATGATAATCTCGGCAATATCTTTCCTTTCCGTATCATGATTGTAATAATCGTCCCTGTAAATAAACATCACCACGTCTGCATCCTGCTCAATCGCCCCTGACTCACGAAGGTCGGAAAGCATGGGCCTGTGGTCCGGCCGCTGCTCCACTGCACGCGACAACTGGGACAGCGCAAGCACCGGTACATGGAGTTCTCTTGCCAATGCCTTCAGGGAACGGGAGATATCGGAAATCTCCTGTTGTCTGGAATCCGTTCTTCCGCTTCCGGACATCAACTGGAGATAGTCAATGATAATCATGGATAAATTATGCTCCAGCTTGTATTTCCTGCACTTGCTTCTCAGTTCTGAAATGCTGATACCCGGCGTGTCGTCGATAATCAGATTGGACTTGCCGATTACTCCTGCGCTTTCAATCAGTTTTTCCCATTCCTGGTCGGAAAGCTGCCCCGTCCTGATGTGCTGGGAATCCACCTTGGACTCTAAGGAAAACAAACGGTTCACCAACTGCTCTTTTGACATTTCCAGACTGAATATCGCCACCGCCTTCTTCTGCTTAAAGGCCACATGCTCCGCAATATTCAGTACAAATGCTGTTTTCCCCATGGACGGCCTGGCGGCAATCAACACCAAATCCGACGGCTGCATCCCCGCTGTCCGGTAATCCAAATCCACAAATCCGGTGGGAATCCCCGTCACCGCTCCTTTATTTCTGGAAGCCCTCTCAATTGCATCCATGGCATTCATGACAATCTGCCGAATAGGCACAAACTCACCGGAATTGCGCTTTTGCACCACCTCAAATATCCTTTTTTCAGCGTCCTCCAATATCACTTCAAGGCTTTCTTTGCCCGCATAACAGGTATTGGCAATTTCCTCATTCAGACGTATCAGCTTTCTTAAGACAGACTTTTCCGCCACAATACCGGCATAATATTTAATGTTGGCAGAAGTCGGGACTGCCGTAATCAAATCCCTGACAAATTCAAGACTGCTGACTTCCGGCGGTACGTCCTTTTCCTTAAGCCTGTCCTGCAACGTCACCAAATCCACCGGCCTGCCTTCATCGTGAAGCTCTACCATGGTTTCAAACAAAGTACCGTACTGCTTATTGTAAAAATCTTCTCCTGTTATAATTTCCGAAGCAATTACAATCGCTTCCCTGTCCATTATCATGGAGCCTATGACGGACTGCTCCGCTTCGATGCTTTGGGGCAGTATCCTCTTTAAAACAGTTTCTTCCATATACTTACTTTCTTCTGTCGGCATTTCGCCGTCCTTTCCGGTTTAACTCTCCGATATGTGTACCTTCAGTTTGGCTGCTACCTGCGGATGCAGTTTGACGTCTACCTCGTACACCCCGAAATTTTTCAAGGCTTCAGGAAGCACTAACTTCTTTTTGTCCAGTTCAATGCCGTGCTGCTCCTTGCAGGCATTGACAATTTCCTTGGAAGATACGGAACCAAACGCCCTGCCGCCCTCTCCTGCCCTCATTTTTACTTCGACGGTTTTTTCTTCCAGCTGCTTTGCCAGCGCCTGCGCTTCCTCCAGCCTTGCTTTTGCAATTTTTGCTTCGTTGGCCTTCTGTAGCTTTAAATCATTCAGGTTTTTGGCATTTGCTTCCACACCAATTTTTTTGGGAAGAATAAAGTTTCTGGCATAACCGTCGCTTGCCTCAATAATATCCCCTTTTTTTCCTAATTTCTTTTCATCCTGCAACAGTATAATTTTCATTTCTCTTCACACACCTTTCTCCCTGTCTGCACATTTCCTTAGATATCTCCGTCCTCCAGCATAATGTCAATCGTCGCTTTCAGATTGCCGATGGCTTCCGCCATGCCGATGCCCTCCATCTGACATCCCGCAATGCTCATATGGCCTCCGCCGCCCAGTCTTTCCATAATAATCTGCACATTCACTTCATCAATGGAACGGGCCGATACATAGATTTTCCCCTGATAATCCGTCAACACAAAGCTTGCTTTTACACCTCTGATATTTAACAGTTCATTGGCCGCCTGCGCCCCGATTACGGTAGGACTCTGGATATCCTCTGTCGTGCAGATGGAAATGGCAAACGACTGCCTGTAAATTTCTGCCTGACTGACGGCATCCGCCTTCGCCTTATACTCGATGGCGTCCTCCCTGAACATCTTTCTGACACGGGTCACATCCGCACCGTTCCGGCGCAGGAATGCCGCCGCTTCAAAAGTCCTCACGCCCGTCTTGCTCATAAAGTTGTTGGTATCAATCATGATGCCGGAATACATGCAGTCGGCTTCTTCCGTACGTATCTTGATATTGTCGCTGGTATACTGCAAAATCTCGGAAACCATCTCGCAGGCGGAAGAAGCATACGGCTCCACATAAGACAACGTCGCATTTTCAATGGTCTCTGAACCCTGCCTGTGATGGTCCAGAACCACAATAGACTTACAAACCTTCAACAAATCAGGACACTCTGTAATCGTCGGCTTATTCACATCCACTACCACCAGCACCGCATTGTTCCCTGCCAGTTCAATGGCCTGTCCGCTTCCAACAATCATGTCGTCGTCATACTCAGGATTATTTTTAAACAAATCAATCAACGGCTGCATGGAATTGGCAACGCTGTTAAGCACGATATGGGCCTTTCTGTCCAGTGTCTGCGCAATCCTGTATATACCTACCGCCGCCCCGAAACTGTCCACATCAGCCAGCCTGTGCCCCATGATAATGACCTTGTCCTTGCCGGCAATAATTTCTTTCAGCGCATGAGCCTTGACGCGGGCCTTGACGCGGGTATTTTTTTCCACCTGCTGACTCTTGCCCCCGTAATAGGTAATACTTTCCGGCGTCTTGATTACAGCCTGGTCACCGCCGCGCCCCAACGCCAAATCAATGGCATTGCGTGCAAATTCATAATTCTGCGCATAAGTAAGTCCGTCCAGACCCACGCCGATACTTATGGTTACAGCCATCTCATTGCCGATATTGACGGTCTTTACATCCTCCAGCAAATCAAAACGCGATTCCTGCAACTGGGCAACCGATTTCTTGCGCATAATCACCAAATATTTGTCTTTTTCCAGCTTTTTTACGATACCGTCCAACGCCGCAATATACTTATTTACCTTCCTGTCAATCAGGGCGATAAGCAGTGAGCGTCTGACTTCCTCCACGCTTTCCAGCGCTTCCTCATAATTGTCCAGATATAAAAGTCCTACCGACAGACTCTGGTCATCCACCTCCTGCAGGGCAATATGAAGGGCTGTTTCATCGAACAGATAGACGGCAATCAAAAATCCGTCATACCCTTTTGCCAGAATCATGTCGCTGTTTTCCGCCATCTCCTTGAGCGTTATCTTCTTGAACTTGGCTATGTATTCTTTTCCTTCATACGTCAGTTCATACTGTGTTTCCTCCACGCCTTCATTGTCAGGCAGACGGTCTTTCGTGATGGAGGGAAACAGCGCCATAATGGACTTATTATATCCTTTTGGCTGCCCCGTCACATTTTCAAAAGCCTGGTTTGTCCAAATCACTTTGCCGGCATCGTCTAACAGGGCGTGCGGCAGTTCCAGTTCCCTTAACAATCGTTTCTGAATCTGCCCGTACTGGGTCGCAAAACTGACTAGTTCATTGATTATGACCGGTTTATTATAAAAATACAAAGTCAGGGTTACCGCAAAATAAAAGAGGGTAAAAAATCCCAGCAAAAGCCCTGCCCTGTAGTCAATCACCAGAATACCGGCATTAATCACCAGCATAAGCACGCCAAGGTAAATCGAAAACTGAAGGTATGTCTTGATTCTTCCTTTTAATCTAATCCTTTTCTTCATGTATGCCCCCGTATAATCATATTCATTTGCCTATACTGGTATAGTATACCATTTTTTCTTATATCTTTCCACAATTTAATTTGTCGAAGGCTAGGAGTTTTTATCCTTTGGGGCCGGTTTATCCCGTATTCCGGCAATGAAAACATAGATGCAGGGAAATTGTGGAGATAAAGATTTATTGTGAAGGCGGAAAATCCAGACGAATTAAAAAAGACCAACCATCCGCAAAGATGATTGGCCCGCTTTTTTAGTCCTGAACATAAGGCATCAGCGCCACGTGACGCGCACGCTTGATGGCAACGGTAAGAGCCCTCTGGTGCTTTGCACAGTTGCCGGTGATTCTTCTGGGAAGAATCTTGCCCCTCTCGGATACATATCTTTTTAATTTGTTTACGTCTTTGTAATCAATCACATTGTCTTTGCCACAAAATACACAAACTTTTTTTCTTCTGCGCATGCCGCCTTTTTTTCTCATAGGCGCATCTGCTTTGTCTGCTTTATTAAATGCCATGTCAGTGCCTCCATTCCAAAAATATTAATTAGTTAAACGGCAATTCTTCGTCAATGCCGTCCGGGATGTTCATAAAACCGTCCCCTGCGCCGGAAGGTTCAGGTCTGGAATTATTGCCTCCCATAAAACCGCTGTTATCCCCGGAAGCATTTTTGCTCTCAGCAAATTCAATCTCCTCTACTATCACGCGGACGCTGTAAACCTGCTGGCCGTCCCTGTTGGTGTAATTGTCATTCTGAATACGGCCCGTCAAGAGTATCTTGGTTCCCTTATGCAGATAACGCTCTACAAACTCCGCCTGTCTGCCAAATGCAGTACAGTTAAAAAAGTCCGCATCAGGTTCTCCATCCCTCTTAAACCGCCTGTCCACTGCAACAGAAAATCTTGCAACCGCTGTCTGGCTGCTTCCTTGAGAATATCTCACTTCAGGATCTCTGGTTAATCTTCCCATAAGAATTACTTTATTCATATTAAGTCCCTCTTTCCGGTACACCAGGAATCCACCGGACACCCGGTATGCCTCTTATGCTTCCTGTTTTACAATCAGGAATCTGATAACGTTGTCCATAATGCGCACGCGGCTCTCGATTTCAGCGGGAGCTTTGCTGTCTGCCTCGAACTGGATGAAATAATAGAACGCTTCCTTCATCTTCTGAACTTCGTAAGCCAGTCTTCTCTTACCCCATTCATCAACGTTGGTGATGGTTCCGCCGAATCTCTCAACCAGCGCCTTGCACTTGTCAATCACGGCTGCTCTTTCATCATCTTCGATTCTAGCATTAACAACAACTGTCAATTCGTATTTGTTCATGCTTTTTTACCTCCTTATGGTCTCTGGCCCCTGTATACAGGAGCAAGGAATATTATATCACGGAGATTTATGATACCACATTATTCCCTTATTTTCAAGGCTTTTTGCGGATTTCCCTAATGTTTTTTTCCACAAGCTTACGGGCAATCATAATCTGGTGCCCGCATCCTGCGCATTTCAGCCTGAAATCCGCCCCAATCCTAAGCACCTCCCACTCACTGCTGCCGCAGGGATGCTGTTTTTTTAACCTTACAATATCTCCCACCTGAATATCCATGAATATCTCCTGTTATACCTGTCTTTATAATTTACTAAATATTTCCCCGATACTGCCCTGTATGACAAGGTCCGCCATATTATCCCTCGGGGTCGGCGCCTTGTTTATCAGCACCAGATATTTTCCTTTAAAATAATCAATTAGCCCGGCTGCCGGATAAACCGCCAGGGAAGTCCCGCCGATTATCAACATGTCCGCATTACGGATTGCCTTTACCGCTTCGTTGATGGTATGCTGGTCCAGTCCCTCCTCGTACAGCACCACATCCGGCTTCACGGCGCCGCCGCACTTCTCACACAGGGGAACGCCTTCTGCTTCCTTTACATACTGCACATCATAAAAAGCGCCGCATTCCTCGCAATAGTTTCTAAGTACGCTGCCATGCAGCTCCCACACTTCCTTGCTGCCTGCAGCCTGATGCAGACCGTCTATGTTCTGGGTCACAACGGCGGTCAGCTTGCCCTCCTTTTCCCATTCGGCAAGTTTTTTGTGGGCGGCATTGGGCTTTGCATCCAGAAAAAGCATTTTATTTTTGTAAAACCGGTAAAACTCCTCCGGCTTCTGCCTGTAAAAGGTATGGCTCAAAATAGTCTCGGGCGGGTACTCATACTGCTGATGGTACAGACCGTCCACACTCCTGAAATCCGGTATCCCGCTTTCCGTGGACACGCCTGCGCCGCCAAAAAATACAATGTGGTTGCTTTCGGAAATCATCTGCCTAAGCTTTTCCACCTTCTCTTCCATAAATTCCATTATCCTGTCCCCTTTCCGTCAGGTAAAATTACCTGTCAAAAAATCCTTTACCACACCCAAAAATTCGCGCAGCATATTGTTGGGCAAAAATCCCGGATGTGAACCGGCCGCTATTCCGTGTACCTTTTCGTAACCGGCTGCCTCCGCCAGACGCAGGGCGCGAAATACATGAAAATTGCTGGTTACAATTCCCACGCTGTCTGTTTCAGGGTCAATCAGGGCGCTGCTGAAACGAATATTTTCATTGGTGTTTTTAGACGCATCCTCCAGCAGGATTCTATCAGGCGCTATTCCTTTACCGACCAGATAATCGTACATGCCCTGCGCTTCGGTGTCCGGCTCATTGCTCCCCTGCCCGCCGGATACAATAACTTTTGTGTTCTCATTTTGTATCAGGTAATCGTACGCTTCGTTCAGACGAAGCTGCAAGACATAGCTGGGGCCGCTTTTTTTTAACTGTGCGCCAAGAACCAGAATATAGTCAAGGTTTTTCGGCCCTTTGGCAAAAAAACCGCTGATTATCATGCCCTCCACAACCACAAACAGGACAATCCCCGTTAATACCAGACAGGCAGATATTTTCTTTAACACCGGCGGCGTATGCTTCAGAAGGTATTTCCCGTATTTTCCCCACAGGATGCTCAATATCCCCAAAACACCCCAAACCAGAAAAAATTTGGTGCCATACCCGGCAAACAGGATGCACAGGCAGTATATGATGAAAACAAACCCCATAATCACAAAAAATACCGTCATGCCTTCTACTCCCTCAGCTAAAATATCTTTTTCTTCCGTATTCCTAAATTATAACACAATTTATAAAATATATAAACGGCTGATTCACCCTAATTGTGCATGGCGTCAGCCCCGGCGTGCACAATTAGGGTGGATTACCACTCCGTTTTAATCTCCTCCGCAGATATATCATACTTCTCCAGAAACAAATCCATATCTTTACTATTCTTAATCAACATGACTTCTGTAAATTTTCCGGTATGAATATCCTTAAATCCCGCAACCTTTTCCCCGGTACATATACTGCTTCGGATTATGGGTTTTTGTTCTTCTTTGTTATAAGATTCTTTTTCTGCCTTCTTACGGAACATACTTTTCTCCTCCGCTGACATCTGACTTATATTTCTAATCTATCATATTCATTTTCCAAAAGGCAATAGAAAAGTCTGATGCCATGCAGAATACGGAGGCTGGCTCTAATCCGCAGATTCACTCAAAAATAATTGCACCCTGCTATTTGCTATGTCCAAAGCCTGCTGTGCCGACTTTCCTTCCTGCCTGAAGCCTTTCAATTCTTCCATTACAATATCCATCACCAGATTTAATTTACTTTCAGACGGCCTTGCCGTCTCCATAATTTCCCTTAACTTTTCTATGCTCTCATCAGAAAGAGGTTTCTTTTCATATTCTACTCCCCCGGCCGTATTCGTTCCGACCGATTCACTGTCCTCCTGCTGTAGATAGTCATACATAAGTTCCATGGCATCCTTTCTCACGGGAAAGCCATAGGAAAAGCCGTTTTGAGAGCCCGCCGTTAAACCTTTGGCGATATCCGACTGTTTTTCTTCTGACAGCAGATATTTCAGAAAAGCAATTGCCCCTTCTTTACATGGACTTTTCTGATTTACTGCCAAACTTGAAGCAGAAATATTGTGTCCGCCTTCGCCGTTTATCGTCGGAAACCCGACATATGTTTCATTGCCTTTGAATATAGCTTCCGCCACTCTCATGTCATCGGGACTTCCCATGTAAAGAAGAACGGTCATTGCTTTTCCTGACTCCGCCTGCGCATACGCTTTACCCGGTTCACATTCATTATCTGCATACTGCGTGGCAAACTCCAACAACCGCAATGCTTCTTCGCCATTTAAACTGCTTGTTTTATTCTGCCAGTCGATAAGCCGGCTTGAACCCGTCTGTAATCCCAGATTAAAAAACAGTTCTGCTTCTCCTGCCCCCGCCATAAAATATGGTACGCCGCTGTCCTCCATATACCTCATGGCTTCCTCCAGCGTCCAGCCGGTCTGGTTATTTACCAGCCGTCCGTCCACAACCACTGTCCTTATGGTACAGGAATACGGCACACTGTAACGACGTCCGTTTACCGTCCCTATTTCCCACACGGAAGGAAGAATATCCTTTTCATATTCTGCAAATTCTTCTGTCAAATCCAGTAAGAAACCTTTTTTTGCACCGGCTTCCAAATCTATAACGCTTCCTGCCCCCATAATATCAGGGCCTTCCCCGCCTGACAACTCTGCCTGTATTCTGGTTCTGAAATCATCAAAGTCTTCTCCCTCATTCGGGGTGCGAAGCACAATTTTGTATTCTGCGCTCTGCATATTAAATTCATATACGGCTTCTTCAATAGTGGTGCTGGAAACGGTAAGCGCCAGTTCCACCTCCTGTTTTTCCTTATCGGAAAAAGAAGCCTTCTCTTCTCCTTTCAACATATTCCATATTTGATAGGTTCCGTCAGCGCCCGCAACAAGAAGCACATGGGAGCCGTCTTTTCTGGCAAAACCACCCTGAATGCCGTTTAGAATCTGCATATACACAAGGGGTTTATTTGGATTATACATTTTGTTATAATATTCCATATCTTCATGAAAATCATACAGCCATTCTATTTCCCCTGTCTCCAATGAAAACCCGGCAATACCATAATCATCGTAAAGGTATCCTTCCGTCTCAGAAATAAAACAAATTGTATTGGCGCTATGAACATCCAAAGATTTTGCCAGGACCTTTTTATCTTCAGATTGAAATATCTGAATGCCGCTTCGCACATAAGACGCGTATGCTTCCTCATAATGAAACTCGCCAGGACCTACCAAATAGGTTTTATCATTAAATGGATTTTCCTGTATGGCATATACCCAGGTTCCCTCATCCCTTTCCCATCTTTCCTTAACCGCAAAATTTTCATCCAGATGAATATATTCCTTATCACTGTATAAGAAATAAGTTTTATCTTTTCCTCTTCCCCAGCGTACGCCATGAATCAGATTCTCATCAAAGTAAGCGCTCGTAAACAGCTTACTTTCTATCTTTTCGGCTGATGCTCCCGTCTCCTCCGTCCATGTACCGATATAATCTCCCTGCTTTCCCCTCAACAAAATATAAAACGCATCTGTTATGGCATAAGAAGAACCCGAGTAGACCCAAGGTTGGCATTCCTCTCCCTCTACCCAATCTGTTGCTGCAACAAAACAACTGACCCACTCTTCATATGGCGCTGTCATTTTTTGAATGAAAATTCCTTTAAAAAATTCTTTGTCCGATGCTGTTTCATCCTCGTTTACACATATTGCAATCCTGTATACGCTCTCATTTTGCAAGTACCAGCTATCCGTAAAAATCATACTCTTTTCGGGAAGCATATCCCTAATTGCGTCATCAGCATTGGGCAGCACTGTTTCCTCAATCACCCAGTTTATTTCTGTTATATCCTCTATTTCTTCTGGCGGTGTTATTTCCTCTTGTTCTGCCGTTTCCTCCCATTCTCCTGTCTGCACAGGCTTTTCTTCCTGATTTTGTCCGCAAGCCGTCAAAATCAGGCAAAAAAATATTACTGCAATCCATCTTTTCATATGTTTTCCTCCTTAAATAAGTTCTGTTGCCATTTACATCTTAACTTATTTTTCTTACAATTCATTGCAGGAATATCTTACATATTTCTTACATTGTGAGAAATATTTAAATAAGCAACAAAAAAACCCCGAAACAATCGTTTCGAGGTTTCAGCGAGGCGACAACCAGATTTGAACTGGTGATCAGGGTGTTGCAGACCCATGCCTTACCACTTGGCTATGTCGCCGGACTCCCCGAGTAGGGCTCGAACCTACAACCCCGCGGTTAACAGCCGCGTGCTCTA